>ENA-UOIW01000093-UOIW01000093.1-human-gut-metagenome-genome-assembly--contig:-P58-NODE-93-length-84660-cov-115.985048_pt1 | contig 84660 bp, 83 predicted proteins | sample MGYA00242334_ERZ723881 | MGnify/ENA metagenome assembly ERZ723881 | reverse complement strand
CGCGTCCTTATTCTGCGTCGGGGCGCGCCTTGCGCTCACATCCTGCGCTTGTCTTCCGTATAATTGTCCACCTGCACAATGGGTTTGTCCGCCGTTCCGTTCAGTATCGACCGCGCCATCAGCACGCCCATCACCGACGCCATCATAAGTCCGCGCGTCCAACCGCTGCTGTCACCCAGACAATGCAAGCCGTAAATCGAGGTGTTGAGCTTGTCGTCCATCTTTATCTTGTTGCTGTAAAATTTCAGCTCCGGCGAATAAAGCAGGGTTTCGTAGCCCGCAAATCCCGGCACGACTTCGTCCACCGCCTGTATGAAATTGATGATGTTCGTCATCGCGCGGTAAGGCATAGCCGCCGTGATGTCGCCCGCAACCGCGTCTTTCAGAGTGGGACGGACGTTGGACATTCCGAGTTCCTTCTGCCAGGTGCGTTTGCCCGCGAGAATATCCCCGTAACGCTGCACGAGGATTTTGCCCGCGCCCAGCATATTCGTGAGCTCCCCTACTTTCTGCGCGTATTCTATCGGCTGGTTGAAGGGCTGGTTGAAGGAATGCGAGCAAAGTATGGCGAGGTTGGTGTTTTCGCTTTTCAGTTCCTTATAGCTGTGACCGTTGACGACAGCGAGGTTGTTGTCGTAGTTTTCCTGCGACACGAAACCGCCGGGGTTCTGGCAGAAAATGCGGACTTTGTTTTTGAAAGGCGCGGGATAGCCTATGAGTTTCGACTCATAGAGCACGCTGTTGACCTCTTCCATAATCTCGTTGCGCACTTCCACCCTGACTCCGATGTCCACGACGCCGGGGGCGTGGGCAATGTTGTGCTCCGCGCACATCTTTTCCAGCCAGTCCGCTCCGCGGCGGCCGGTGGCGATGATTGTCTTGTCCGCGCGCAATTCCCGCACTCCGTCCTTAGCGTCCTCGATAATCACGCCCTTGCAGACGTTGTCTTCCAGGATTATGTTGTTGCACTGCGCGCCGAATATCATCTCCACGCCGTTGTCGCGCAGATAATTTTCTATGGCGAGATATATGCCCTGCGCCTTTTCGGTGCCCATATGACGGATGGGGCAATCCACGAGTTTAAGCCCCGCTTTAATCGCTTTTTTGCGGATTTCCTTGACCTTGTCCTCGTTGCCGAGTCCTTCTATGTGCTCGTCCGCGCCGAATTCGAGATAAATCTTGTCGGTATAGTTGATGAGCTCCTGCGCGAAATCGTGCCCTATGAGTTCGGGAAGCTCGCCGCCCACTTCGTAAGAAAGCGACAGTTTGCCGTCCGAAAACGCACCCGCACCCGAAAATCCCGTCGTAATGTGGCAGTAAGGCTTGCAGTTGCGGCAAGGTCCGCCGTAAGCCTTGGGACACTTCCTCTTTTCGACGGGCTGTCCTTTTTCGACGATGACCATTTTCTTGTCGCTTCCGCGGCGCAGAAGTTCAATCGCCGTAAAAATGCCCGCAGGACCCGCTCCGACTATGCAGATGTCATACTTTTTCATAAGCTGCCTCCCGCCGCAGCGCCTTCCCGCGCGCAGCCTTGTGCATTATAAAGCCAAAAACCCCGTCTGTCAACGGGCAAATCTTCCGAACGTAATAAAATTTATGTGTTTACTACAACTGTTGTTGCCGCCGCGCCGCCGCGTCGGACTTCTGCGTTCGGCGCGAAACTTCCGACTTCAATCCGCCCTAAACGTACAGTTCTTCGGCGACTATCGCGGATTTGATTTTTTGCAGAGCGTGCTTTTCTATCCTCGACACATAAGAGCGCGATATGCCGAACTTCGCCGCCACTTCCCTCTGCGTCAGAGCGGGCGCACCCCCAAGCCCGTATCGGAGCCTGACGACGGCATATTCCCTCTCGTTCAGGCAATGGGCAGTGATTTCGAGCAGCCTTTCCATAAGCATATTGCTCTCCACGTCCTCGATTACCGACCCGCTGTCCGCGAGCATATCCATAATCGTCAGCTCGTTGCCGTCGCGGTCCACGCCCACCGGTTCGTTCAGGGACACGTTGGAACGGTGTTTTTTGGAGACGCGCATAGTCATCAGTATCTCGTTTTCGATACATCTCGACGCATACGTCGCAAGCTGTGTGCCCTTTGTGTGGTTGAAACTTTCCACCGCCTTGATAAGCCCTATCGACCCCACCGAAATCAGCTCGTCGTTGTCGCCGTAATTGGCGTATTTTTTCGCGATATGCGCGACAAGACGGAGATTGTGCCTGATGAGTATTTCCTTCGCCTCCTTGTCGCCCTGCTCCGCGCGCAGTATGTATTCCGCCTCCTTTTCCTTTGAAAGCGGCTTGGGGAACGAACTTTTGTCGGATACGTACGAGGAAAAGAGAACGAGATTTTTGAGAAGCAGGAAAAGACTTTCGAGCGCCATACACCCTCCGAGGTTCTACATAATATGCGCCGAACGGAAAATTTTTGACAATTCCGCCTTACTCCCCGCCGCAAAACCCCGCCAAGGCAAACGCCTGCCCCGAAAACACGTTTCCCGCCCTGTCTTCCCGCGCGGGAAAAGCGGAAAACAAAAAAGACGGAAAATCCGTCTTTTCAGTGCTTCATCGGGTTTCGGGACGACGCCTGTCGGCACCGCACGAAGCCTTTCCGCGTTATTTTTTCTTGTCCGAAAGCTGGTCTTTGAGTTTGACAAGCTCCTCAATCTCGTTGAGCAGCGTGTTGATGTCCTTGAACTGACGGTGCACCGAAGCATAGCGGACGTACGCCACGTCGTCCACGTCGCGGAGCTGCTCCATCACCAGCTCGCCGATATACTTGGAAGAAACTTCCTGTTCCAGCGAATTGAGCACCTTGCGCTGTATTTCAGTCACCATTTTGTCAATGGCGGTCATCGAAATCGGGCGCTTTTCGCACGCTTTCATAATGCCGATTTTGACCTTGCCGGGGTCGAAAGTCTGCCTGCTGCCGTCCTTTTTGATGACCAGCACGGGAGTGCTTTCGATGGTTTCGTAGGTGGTGAAGCGTTTTCCGCAGCTTTCGCACTCGCGGCGGCGGCGGATGGAAGTGCCCTCTTCGTTCTGCCTGCTGTCGACGACCTTACTGTCCATACATCCGCAGTAAATACATTTCATAATCCGTTGTCCTCGCCGAAATATTGTATATATTATACAATAAAATCGGCGCGATGTAAAGAATTTGACAAAAAAACCGACTTTCCGCATAAACCTTTCCCTGCGGGCATAATCTTGCGGTATGAACGTCAAGCAATACACTTTTGCCGAACTCGCCGACAAACAGGTGGTCAACGTCGCCGACGGGCGGCAGCTTGGGCACACCTGCGATATGGTGTTTACGGCTTATGGCAGGATACTCGGTCTGGTAGTCCCCGGGAAAAAGAGCTTTTTCAAGAGCTTCACGTCCTCGGACAATCTGTTTATCCCGTGGAACAACATCGTAAAAATCGGCGGCGACGTCATTCTGGTGGAAATGGTGGGCGGCGTATCGATATGCAAGGAGGGCGAAGGCGATGACGAAGAATACTACCCCAAATGACGCCCGCGCGGCAGACTCCGCACACCGCATTGCGGACGGTCGCTCCGCTCCCTCTGCCGCACGCGCAAAATATGTGATTTCCGCGCCGGAAAACAAAGAGCGGGAGGGAAAATTCCGTCTTGCCGCCCTTGTCACGGGTGTTCGCGCCCTTTGGGCGCGGATTTATTACCGCACCCTGTTCTAGTCCAGAAGCCGACGCAGTCTTGCGACGGCGGACTTTTCCAGACGGCTGACCTGCGCCTGGCTCACGCCTACCTTTTCGCTTATCTCGTTCTGCGTTTTTCCTTCGAAGTAACGCATTTTCAGCACGCACAGCTCCCTTTCGGGCACCTGTCCGAGTGCCTCGGCGAGCGCAATCCGCTCCGACCAGTTGTCCGCGTTCTCTTTTTCGTCGGCAATCTGGTCCAGCAGCTGCATACCGTCGTCGCCGTCCGAAAACGCAGGCTCGTAAAATGAAACGGGTTCGCTGACCGCGTCCAGCGCACACGCCACCTGCCGCATACTCACCCCTATCTCTTCCGCGATTTCGGTGAGTCCGGGGTCTTTGAGATTGCTCTCCTCCAGCTTCTCGCGCGCTTTCAGGGCTTTGTACGCCGTATCCCGCAGCGAACGCGGCACTTTCACTCCCGTTCTGTCGCGCAGACTGCGCCTAATTTCACCGATAATCATAGGCACGGCATAAGTGGAAAAACGCATACCGAGACTGCGGTCGAAATTGTTGAGCGCTTTCATCATCCCCACCATACCCGCCTGAAAGAGGTCGTCGGCGCTTTCGGGCGAAGCGGAGAACCTGCCCACGACGGACAGCACCAGCCGCATATTCGCGCGGAGAAACAGCTCCTTTGCCTCTGCGTTGCCTTCTTCTATCTGCGCAAGCAGCTCTTCGCTGCGCGCCGCGGTGAGCCGCGGCAAACTGCCCGTATCCACGCCGCAAATGGTAACTTTATTCACAAAAAAAGTCCTCCTGCACGGTATATGTAGGAGAACTTTTCTAAAAACCGCCGAAAAGTATAATACTTTTTGCCTTATTTCAGAATAGTTTCGTTCAAATTCCGAGTTTTATGCACAATCATCCGAGTTTGGCTATCTCTTTTTTGAGTGAGGACACAATCTTCTTTTCCAGCCTCGATATGTACGACTGCGAAATGCCCATCATCTCCGCAATCTCTTTCTGCGTCTTCTCTTCCTTGCCGTCCAGTCCGAAACGCATTTCCACTATCTTCCTTTCGCGCTCCGGCAGCCGCGAAAAACTTTCCCGCAGCATTTCCTTTTCGGCGGACAGCTCCACGTCCTTGTAAATGGAATCCGCCTCCGTCCCAAGCACGTCGGAAAGCAGAAGCACATTCCCCTCCCAATCCACGTTCAGCGGCTCGTCAAGGCTCACTTCCGACCTCAGCCTCGACGTCTTGCGCAGGTGCATAAGGATTTCGTTTTCTATGCAGCGCGACGCAAAAGTGGCAAGTTTGATGTTTTTGTCGGGTTTGAAACTGCCCACCGCCTTTATAAGACCTATCGTGCCTATCGAAATGAGGTCTTCCAGGTCCACGCCCGTGTTGTCGAAGCGTTTTGCTATGTAAACCACAAGGCGGAGGTTGCGCTCGATGAGTTTCAGCCGCGCTTCCTCGCTGCCGTTCATATATTCTTCCAGCGTTTTAGCTTCCTCTTCCGGCGTCATAGGCGACGGCAGCGTGTCGCCCGACGATATGTAATCCACCGCGCAGGGTCTGCCGAAGCCCAGAAAACGCAGTATTTTGCTCAAAATCTCTCTTATTTTCATAATTTACCCCTTTTGCTCACGTCAGAACATCGTGTTTTGCAGGATTATCTCGTAGCCTTCGAAATTTTTGTCCGAAAGCGCGGCGTATGCGCGGCATTCTCTGCCGTTCACTTTCACCGTATCGACCCCGACCAGCGGCAGGCTGGCACGTCCGCTCACGGTGACAAGCTCCACAAAGCCCTCTATGTTTGCCGCCCGTTCCTCGCCGTGCCAGCCGTCCACCAGCCCCGCGAAGTGTTCGGAAACGATGATTACGGGCAATCCGCTCACGCAGTCCGTCAGCGTGTTTCCGCTGTCGCAAAGCGCTTCCGCGGTGAGTTCGCGCCCGTGCACGGTGACACGCGCGGCGCATATACGCCTTGTACGTTTGGCGCGCACGGCAATGACGCACCTAAGGGCGACAAGCAGCGCCAATGCGCCGAATGCGGTCAGACCGAGCACGAGATAACCGTTCAGGTCCGCTCCGACGAGATAACTCACTCCTGACACCGTGCCGCCGAGAGCAAATGTCAGCGCGGCAAACAGCGCAAGCGAGGTTATGTAGTCTTTGAAGCCGGAATAGCGGTCGAAAATAAGCGTCATAACGGGTGCCAGCAACGCGCGCACGGCTATGCGTCCGCCGTCGGGCATCACCGCATAACCCACGGCAACCGCCGCACCGACAGCCGCGGCAAGCGCAAAGCGCAGTTTCCGCACCTTTCTCCGCCTCAAAAACAGCACCGCGTAAACAAGCAAGGCGTCCACCGCCAGGTTGTTGAGCAGCACCACCTCCACATACACGCTCACGAGCGGATTATAATCCTCCCGTTCGCGCGAAATCTTTCCGTCGGCGACTCAGGCAATGGCGGAAGGACACGGGCTTTACCACGCGTTTTAATATCTGTCAGGCGAAAAATTCGGGCAGCGCACGCGGGGGCGGCAGATACGGCGGGTCCTTTTTGTGATAGGCGCGGTTCAGCAGACCGTACAGCCACACCACGGCTCCGAAAAGCGAAAAGAAGATGATGTAATAGACAACGTAATAAGCCGCGGTCATTTCCAATCCGAGCACGTCCGCAACGAGCGTGCCCTGCATTATCTGCACTATGCTTGAAGTGCGCAGGTCTGCGCCGTAGCCGTATATGAGCAGTATGACGTATCCGAAGAAAAACGCCAGCCAGCCGAACACCCACACATAGTCGGTCCTGACAAACCTGTGGCGCGAGGACATAAAAAGTCCGCCCGCAAACATCAGATTGTGGTTTGCCATCGCCATAGCCACGAGAAAATATCTGTTCGACGTGTGGAGAATCCCTATGTGCGACTCGGGATAAAGCGTCATAGTGACCGCATACACGACTCCGCTCAGCATTGCGCTGAACGACGCGGCGGTTTTCAGCGGACGGAACGGGATGAATGCGGCAAATCCGAACAGAAAATAGGACATTGCGGAAAGGTCGAGAGGCAAAGTCTCAAAAGGTCCGTATTCCCACATCTTGTAAAACAGCAGATAAGCGCCGATGACCCACACGACAAGCCTGTCGAAACAGCGGTTTTTCCCCGCCACGAAGACACCGAGCAGAATATGCACGACAATGAGTGCCGCCTGAATAAGCCCCAGATAGTAGTGTTCTCCCGTGAAAATCATCGGTACGTTTCCGTCCGCGCGAAAGGCGCGGCACTTCCCCTTTCGTTTGCTTGCCCAGGCCTCATTTTACACTTTCGGCAAGCCGATTGCAATTCTTTACAAAATATATCGCAACATAAAAAAACTCCTTCCGCTCGGGAAGGAGTTTTCGGTTTTCGTTCACTTCAATGTCATTTTCTCACTTTGCTTGCGATTTCCGCCTGCGCGAGTGTGAGGAAGTCCTCGATTTTCATTACGCCGAGGTCGCCGTCCGCGCGGTGACGCACGGAAACCACGCCGTCTTCCGCCTCTTTGTCGCCGATGACGAGGACATAAGGCACTTTTTCGAGCTGCGCTTCCCTGATTTTCTTGCCGAGCTTCTCGCTGCGCACATCCGCTTCCGCACGCAGCCCCGCCTGAGTGAGCTGTGCGGCAACGCCCTTAGCGGCGCCTGCCGTACGGTCGGTGAGGGAAAGCACCCTGACCTGTTCGGGCGCAAGCCAGAGCGGGAACGCTCCGTTGTATTTTTCGATGAGCATAGCGAGCGTGCGCTCGTAACAGCCGATGGAACTGCGGTGTATGATGAGCGGACGCGCCTTTTCGCCGTTCTCGTCGATGTACATCATATCGAACCTTTCCGCAAGCGCAAAGTCGAGCTGCACCGTGAAAAGCGTGTCCTCTTTTCCGTGGACGTTGGTGCCCTGGATGTCGAGTTTCGGACCGTAGAACGCCGCCTCGCCCCATTCTTCCGTGTAATCTATGCCGAGGTCGTCGAGAATGGTCTTCATTGCGCCTTCGCTGCGCTCCCAGTCCTCCGCGCTGCCGACGTATTTGTCCGCATTCTTGGGGTCCCAGCGGGAGAAGCGGTAGGACACGTCGCCTTCGAGGTCGAAGGTCTTCAACATAAACTTGATGAGGTCGACCGCTCCCGCAAACTCGCCTTCGAGCTGGTCGGGGGTGCAGACGATGTGCCCGTCGGCAAGGGTGAACTGGCGTATGCGCGTGAGCCCGTGCATTTCGCCGCTCGCCTCTTTTCTGAACTCGATTGCGGTTTCCGCATATCTTATGGGCAGGTCGCGGTAAGATTTCAGCCCGTTTTTGTAAATGGTGAACTGGAACGGACAGGTCATCGGGCGCAGGCACAGGATTTCGTCGTCCACGTCCTCTTCGCCGATATAGAACATCTTGTCCTTGTAGTGGTCCCAGTGCCCCGACGTGATGAACAGATTGTTTTTGGACATTATGGGCGTCTTTGTGAGCAGATAGCCGCGCCTCTGTTCCTCATCCTCGACAAAACGCTGCATTGTCTGGATAATGCGCGCGCCTTTTGGCATAATGAGCGGCAGCCCCTGACCGATGTTTTCGTCGGTCATAAAGATGCCGAGTTCCCTGCCCAGTTTGTTGTGGTCGCGCTTCTTCGCCTCTTCAAGTTTCGCAAGGCACTCTTCGAGGTCGGACTTTTTGTCGAAAGCGGTCCCGTAAATGCGGGTGAGCATCTTGTTCTTCTCGTTGCCGCGCCAATACGCGCCCGTCAAAGACGTGAGTTTGAAGCACTTGACCTTGCCCGTAGACGCCAGATGAGGCCCCGCGCACAGGTCGGTAAAGTCGCCCTGGGTGTAAAAACTTATCTCTTCCCCTTCGGGGATGTCGGCAAGCAGCTCCATCTTGTAGCTCTGCTTGGATTTCTTGATGAATTTTTCCGCGTCTTTGCGGCTCATCGTGCTGCGGACGATGGGCATATCCGCCTTGATGATGCTCTTCATCTCGGCTTCAATCTTTTCGAAATCCGCCTGCGTGATGGGAGTCTTGAACTCGAAATCGTAATAAAAACCGTCCTTGACTGCGGGACCTATCGCCAGCTGCGCGGTGGGATAGATGTTTCTGACCGCCTGCGCGAGAATGTGCGAACAGGTGTGCCTGTACGCGAGTCTGCCCTCTTCGTCCTTGAAAGTGAAAACTTCGAAGGTGCAGTCGCGGTCGACGGTTTCGTTCATAGACACGAACTTCCCGTCGGCTTTGGCGACCAGCGCGGCACGGGCAAGCCCTTCGCTTATGCGCTTTGTGATGTCGAGCGCGGACATCGCCCCCTCGACTTCGAGCTGTTTGCCGTCTTTGAGTGTGATAATCATAAAAACTCCTTCGCAATCGGCCCTACGAACGGCCGTGCCTTGTTTAATATAGCAAGAACAATTATAAATCCAAACAAAATATAGTCAACCGAAACGCATCAAAAAAGCGCCCGAAAAAACAATCGGCAGGCATACCCGCCCACCGCTGGGCTTTACAGCTCTCACAATACGGCCCGCGCCTCCGCATAAACAATCCGACTTAATGTAAATACATCCGATGCATCCGGATTTATCTGCGTATGTATGCGCACCGGATAAAACCGACGTATAAAATGATAATTCTCATTTATTGCGCCGGGACAACGATGCCCGTAGAGATTGAGAAATCTTCTCAGTTGGGACCCCGATTTTATTTCGTTCTCTAACAAGGGAATATTGAACCCCCTTCCTGCGGGTTTCCCCCGCAACCGTACCCCCTGAAAGGGCACCCACGGTTGCGGGAGGACACCTTCGGCGCTCGGGCACAAGTGCTTCCGATGCGCCGCCTCCCAGGCGGCGCAATGTTATGCCACTTGCAATGCGCCCGCTTCGCGAACAGACGGCGCATTGCCGGCGTACGTCCGTCCTTGCCCTCGGCACTCACCCGGTCGCCGCCTGTTGCGGCTCCCACTCCGAATAAACGTCCGTCGGGTATAGGGGAATTTGTTTTCGTCACGCTCACGGGTTTGCGGGGTTTCTCCGCATAACTTATTCCTTTGAACGGCGATATTTTGATAAAAATGCCCCACCGAAACGACTGCGTCCTTTCGGCGGGGACCCCGATTGCGCGAAAGCCCTCTCATTCGGGACTCGCAGCGTACTTTCCGTACGTAAGAGGGCTGAATGAGAGGGCTGACAAAGCAGTTTGCAAAATAGCGCCGTTCAGTCGCGGGTGCGGCGCAAATGACGCAGGAACGGCGGCACCTGTCTGCCTGCATTGCCGAGGTCGATGCGGCCTGACGGAATGCCGTCCGCGCTTTCGGGAGCGGGAGCGGGTTCGGGACGCGCGGGCTGCACGGGTTCGGGCTCGGGAGCCGGAGCGGCGGGCTGCTGGGGACGCGTATTGAACACGGGACGCTGTGCGAAGATGTCGGGGTTATATTCCGACTTCACGGGCTCGACCGTTTCTTCGTCTTTCTCGGATGTTGCGGCAGCGTCAGCTATCGCGGCGGCAAGCGGTCTGCCCGTCTGCACGGGTGCGGAACCGACGGAACGCGCGGGGGCGTTGTTCTTGTCGACAAAGCCCGTTGCGATTATCGTAATCTCGATGTCTTTCTTGTCGGGCACGAATGCGGTGCCGAATATTATGTTGGCGGCGGGGTCGACGACCTGTTTGACTATCTCACAGGCTTCGGTGACTTCGCTGAGCAGCATATCTTCGCCGCCGCTGATGTTGACGATGATGCCCGTCGCACCCTCGATGTCCGTTTCGAGCAAGGGGCTGAAAACGGCGTTCCTCACCGCTTCGATGACCCTCTTCTCTCCCTTTCCGTATCCTATGCCCATATGAGCAAGACCGCGTTTTTTGAGAATGGTCTTCACGTCGGCAAAGTCGAGATTGATGAGTTCGGGATTTGCTATGACGTCACTGACGCCCTGCACGCCCTGACGGAGCACGTCGTCGGCGATTTCGAACGCGCGCTTGAAACCTATCTTGTTGTCAAGCACTTCGATGAGTTTCTGGTTGGGGATGATGAGCAGCGTATCCACGAAATTTTTGAGGTTGCGGATGCCCGCTTCCGCGTTCTGCATACGCTGTGCGCCCTCGAAGTTGAAGGGTTTGGTGACTACGGCAACGGTGAGGATGCCCATCGATTTGGCGATTTCCGCCACGACGGGAGCCGCGCCCGTGCCCGTGCCGCCGCCCATACCCGCGGTGATGAAGAGAAGGTCGATGCCTTCGAGTGCTTTCTTGATTTCCTCGCGGGACTCTTCCGCCGCCATTTTTCCTATTTCGGGGTTGGAGCCTGCGCCCAAACCGCCCGTACGGTTGGTGCCGAGCTGTATCTTGCACTCTTCGGGCACGAGGGACATATTGAGCGCCTGCATATCCGTGTTCATAACGATGAAACTTGCGCTCTTGATGCCCGCGCGTATCATATTGTTGACGGCATTGTTGCCGCCTCCGCCCACGCCGACGACGACTATGTTCGCTTTGCCCGGAACCTTGCGGGGCACGGGAACGTAGTCTATCTCCTCCTCGGTTTCTTCCGAGCCGTAACCGTAGCCGGACTGTTCGGTTTCGTCGTCAGCAGCTTTTTCGGAATAGCCGAATTTTTCGAAATCTATCATTTTTTACCTCCGTTGAAAACACGTTTGATATAACTGCCGAAAGTATCTTTCGAGAGAGTTTCCGCAACAATGAGCAACGACACCTTGGAGCTGTCGTCGGGACGGGCAAAGCCCGGAAGTTTGGGCGCGCATATTTCGACGCTGCGTCCGAGTTTTTCCGCTATATAGGCGCGTGCGCCGCGGATTGAGGTCATTCCCTCGCCCGTCAGCCATACGGGGACATAAGTCGGGAAATCCCCCCCGTTCAGCACCTGCGCCACTATTTCGGCGAAATATTCCAGCCTGGCGCGCACGATTTCGCACGCCTCGGCGGCATACACGACGTGTTCGCCGTCCGCGACGAGCACCGCGTCGTCGGAATAGGAAAGATTGAGGTCCACAAGTTCCTTCGCGCGCTCCGCAAGCTCGAACGGCACGCCGAGAACTTCGTAAATGTCGGCGGCGATATGTCCTCCGCCCATAGAGAAGGATTTCAGGTCGACGAGCCCTTCTCCCCTGCCTATCGCGACGGAAGTGGACAGATAGCCCGCATCCACCACGACGTAAGTCGCATCGCGCTGCTCGCGCTCGAACATCGCGACGCCTTCCGCCCACGGTGTGGCGACGAAACGTATTTCCTTAAAGCCCGCTCTCTTTGCCGCCGCTTCGAAAAGGTCCGTAAAACGGCGTTCCGCCAGCATATAGGAAACCGTCGCGGACACTCTGCCCGCGTTCATACCGCGCACGTCGAAGTACAGTTTGTCGGAAGTGTCCACCGAAAAACATACGGCGGAAGAATTTACGAGAACGTACGAGTCGTCTTCGAAGACGCCTCCCTTTGCGATGAGATACTCTATATCCGCGTCGATGACTTTGCGCACCCTGTCCAGAGTGACGGACACGGGACGGTTGACGAGCGTGACGAACTCACCCGGCACGCCTATGAAAACGCGCCGCGCCGAAGTGCCGCTTGCGTTCACCGCTTCGGACAGCACTTCTTCCGCCGCTTTCGCCGCGGCGTCCGCGTCGAAAAACTCGCCGTCGGAATATCCGTCGTACTCTCTTTCGGCGCACGCTTTCACGTCATAGACGGACTGCGCTTTTCTGCACCCCGCTATGGCGCTTATCAGCCTCGACGTGACGTCGAGCACGACGATGTCTTTGTTGAACAATGCGCTCATATCTCCCCGAACTCGCGCATATATGCGAGCGCGATTATATTAGTACTAACTTTATTATATAATAATCAGACCCGCTGTCAATGGTTTTACGTTAAAAAACGCTGTTTTTCGGAAAAAAAGGGAGAAAAAAGCGGCTGTTGAACGATTTTTTCGGTTTCAGACGGTAATGCGCGAAATCTTTCCGCCGAGCGCCGAGAAAAGATTTTCTATTTTTTCGTAGCCGCGGTCGATGTAACGCAGTCCGTCCACGGTGCTCTCGCCGCGCGCTCCCAGCGCGGCGACCACAAGCCCCGCACCGCCCCTGAGGTCCGCGGCGGAAAGCGCGGCGCCGTGCATACCTTCGCTGCCGTCCACGAAAGCGGTGTTGCCGGCAAGTGCTATGCGCGCGCCCATTTTCGTGAGTTCCCCGACGTGGGCAAACCTGTCTTCGAACACCGTTTCGCGCATCGAACTCATCCCCGACGCATAACACTGGCACGCCATAAACGGCGCCTGCATATCCGTCGGGAACAGCGGATACGGCCCCGTGGAAACGTCGGTCGGCGAAAGCATACCGTCGCTTTCGAAGACAATGAGCCCGCCGTGCTCCACCAAAAAGGTGTGTGCTCCGAGGAACGGGGAAATCACGGCTCCCAGCACGGAAGAGTCCGCGCCCGATATCTCCACCCTGCCGCCGCATACCGCAGTCGCCGCCATAACCGTGCCCGCGACTATTCTGTCGCCGACGGGAGTTGCCGCCGCGCCGTCCAGCGCATCCACTCCGCGCACGGTGACCACGGGCGTGCCCTCTCCCGAAATCTCCGCTCCCATTTTGCGCAGAAGTGCGACGAGGGACACGATTTCCGGCTCGCGCGCCGCGCCGATAAGACGGGTGACGCCCTGTGCCTTGACGGACGCCATAATCAGATTTTCCGTCGCGCCCACGCTCGGATATTTGAGCACTATGTCAGCTCCGCGCAGCCTGTCGGCGGTGCAGCGGACGTAATCTTCGCCGTACTCCACTTCCGCACCGAGACGGGAAAATCCGTCGAAATGTATGTCGAGAGGCCGCGCCCCTATGCGGCAGCCTCCGGGCGCGAAAAGACGCACTTCGCCGCATTCGGCAAGCAACGCTCCCAGCATAAATACGGATGAACGCATCGCACACGCAAGATGTGCGGGAATTTCGGTGAGAGAGGGCGCGCCCGACACCGTCACGTTTCTGCCATCGCGGACGGCGGAAACGCCGAGCGCGCGCAGGACGAGTATCATATCGTCGACGTCGCTTATCAGCGGACAATCGCGCACCGTGACGGGACTTTGCGTGAGCACGCTCGCCGCAAGCATAGGAAGCACGGCGTTTTTGGCGCCGTGGACGGTGACTTTGCCGAAAAGGGACTCCCCGCCCCCGATTCTGAGAATTTCCTTTGCCATATCTCCCTACCCCTGTTTATGCCGCCGCGCGTCCCGCGGTCAGGCTGCGTTTTCCGGATTTCGTTTCGCGCGCTATCGCTTCGGGACGCAGGAACCTGCCCGCCGAACGCCTGGACACCGAAAGCAGAGCGCCCGTCGCCGCGAGATAGGACACGAGAGAACTCCCGCCTGCGCTTACGAAAGGCAGAGGCAGCCCCGTCGGCGGAACGGCGCCGCACACGACGGCGGCGTTCATAAGAGTCTGCATTGCGATAATCGCGGTTATGCCCGCGGCAAGATAACACGAATATCTGTCCGTCGCCCGCGAAGCTATCACTATGCCGCGCACCACGATGACGGCAAAGAGCGCGAGCACGAAAAACACTCCGAAAAAGCCCGTTTCCTCCCCTATGACGGAAAGTATGAAATCGCTCTCCGCAAACGGAAGGAAGAGATATTTCTGCCGCGAATTGAACAGTCCAACGCCGAAAAGTCCCCCCGAACCCAACGCGTAATATGACTGAATGAGCTGATAACCTTCGTCGAGGGGGGAAGACCACGGGTCGAGGAAGGCAAGCAGTCTGCGCACGCGGTAAGGTTCCGCGACGACCAGGGCGACCCCGCATATCACCACGGGCACCAGAATGACGACGAGATGAGAAGGTTTCGCACCCGACGCGAACAGCAGCGCGAACGCCGCCGCGCCGACGCATATCGTCACGGACATATTTGGTTCGAGAAGCAGCAGCAGGCATACGACGCCGGCAATCGCAAGAAACAGCAGTGCGCGCGGAAGCGTGCCCGTGCCCTTTTTCGCGGCGAACGCGGCAAGAAACGCCGCCATTGCGAATTTCGCGTATTCCGAGGGCTGAACGGTGAAAAAGCCGAGGTTCAGCCACCTTTTCGCGCCGTAACTTTCCACGCCGAGCCCCGGTATGAACACCGCGGCGAGCAGAAGCACGCCGACGGCATAGAGGACGAAGGAATATTTCTTTATCGTTTCGGGCGGAACGAAAGATACGGCAAGCATTGCCGCAATGCCGAGGACGAGCGCGATACCCTGCGTTTCGACATAGTGGAAGGCGTCGCCGAACTGCAATTCCGCAGAATACGACGACGCGGAATAAATGAACACGAGCCCTATGCAGGAAAGCAGCACCGCGGTAAAGGCGAGCGGCTTGTCGAACGCGAAAAACTCTCTCCCCTTCATTTTTCGTTCATCAGCCGTCTGACGGCGGCGTCGAAAGCGCGCCCGCGCTCGGCATAGCTCGTGTAATTGTCATAGCTTTTGGAAGACGGCGAAAACAGCACGTTGCCGCAGTCGAGTTCGTGCGCGAGTTCCACCGCGTCGGCGCACGCGTCGAAGATGTCCGGGCTTTCGGATATGCGCAGAAACCCTTTTTCGCGTGCGGCGGCAATTATTTTGTCCGCGTTCTCTCCCGTCGCGACCGCGCCTTTGACTTTGGAAGGGAGCTTATCGAAAAGTTCCGCGAAGTTCTCGCCCCTGTCCGCGCCGCCGAGGATGAGGACGGTATCGCCGTCCATACTTTCCGCCGCGGAAACGGTGGAAAATACGTTGGTGGCCTTGCTGTCGTTGAAGACGGACACACCCCGCACTTCCCCGCACGCTTTCCGCCTGAAATCGGGACGTTTGAAGGTGTGCAGCGCGGAAGCTATCGTATAAAAACTTATTCCTTTTTCCGCCGCTACGGCGACTGCGGCAAGCAGGTCCTCTATTTCTCTTCCCCTGAAATCGAGGTCGTCCGCCTCCGCGACGGGCATCCCCTTGTAGCACACGAACCCCGACGAAAGATAAGCTCCGTCGACGGGTCCGTTCAGGCTGAACGGCACTTTCCGCGCGCGTATGACGGGAAGGAGCGAGCGCACGTTTTCGTCGTCGGCGTTGAACACCGCGAGGTCGCTCTCCGACTGACGGAGAAACACGTTTGCCTTCGCGCCTATGTATCTGTCCAGATTGCCGTGTCTGTCGAGGTGGTCGGGGGTGATGTTGAGCATCACCGCGATGTCCGGGGCGAAAAACTGCGCTCCTTCCAGCTGAAAACTCGACGCTTCTATCACCGCCACTTCCATTGCGTCGAGTTTGTCGGCAATGGAAGAAAACGCCGCGCCGATGTTTCCGACCGCGTGGGACGGTATCTTGGCATATTTGAGAATATGGTCGATGAGCATCGTGGTGGTCGTCTTTCCGTTCGTGCCCGTGACCGCAATCTGTTCCGCACGGCAGAACGCGGAGGCGAGTTCCAGCTCGCTGACCACCTGTTTGCCGCCGAGTTTCGCGTCCAGCACGTGGGGATTCCCGCTCGCCACGCCGGGGCTGACCACCACTATGTCGCAGTCGTTGAACACCGATGTGCACGACGTGGAATGGCTTTTTGTCGGATTGTCGTCGTAAATGACCGCGCGTCCGCCGTGGTCGCGCACAAGCTGCGCGGCGGAAAGTCCGCTCACGCCCGCGCCGTACACGACGACCTTTTTTCCCGCAAGATTCATACTGCCCTCGCCAATATCAGAGTAAGCGCGCCCGCAATCAGGGTCAGCACGAGATAAAGAGCGCATATGCGGGTTTCGGACCAGCCTTTCATTTCCAGATGGTGATGGAAGGGAGCCATCAGAAACACGCGGCGCTTTGCCGTCTTGAACACGAGCACCTGCATTATTACCGATATGCTGGACCATACGAACATTATGCCTGCCACGGGCAGAAGAAGTTCGGAACGCGAAAATACCGCGACCGTCGCCGCGGCGGCACCCAGCCCCAGAGAACCGGTATCCCCCATCATCACGGAGGCGGGATTTGCGTTGAACACAAGGTATCCCAGAAGCCCGCCGAGCAGGGATGCAGAAAGCGCGGCAAGTGAAAAGAGCTGTTCCGCCCGCGCCCCGTCCCCCGCGGACTCCGCGTCCGAAAACATCAGGAAAGTGAGCACGGCAAACACCAGAAAATAGCCCGCCGAAGTCGTGGCGGCGAGTCCGTCAAGCCCGTCCGTCAGATTGACGGAGTTGGTGGTGGCGACGTAAACGAGTATCACGAAAGGGATTATTCCCCAGGACATATCCCCCTCTCCTCCGCCGAGCGGAAGCATAACGTAGGTGCCGATTTCGGGCGAGGCGAAACAGAAATACGCGGCGATTGCGCTTATGCCCAGTTGACCTATGATTTTCTGATACGCTTTCAGCCCCAGATTGCGGTGGAACTTTATCTTTATGAAATCGTCGAGAAAACCGAGCACGGCAAAACCCAGCGTAACCGCCAGCGCGACCAGCGAAAACGCCGTGGTTTCGACCGCGCAGACTACGACGGCGGGCAACAGGAAAATTATGCCGCCCATTGTCGGAGTGCCCGTCTTGTGCTCGTGCTGCGTGACGTATCCGAGCACGGTCTGCCCCGCTTTCAGCCGTCTGAGCGCCCTGACCGCAAAAGGTGCGACGACGAGAGCGCACACGGCGGAAAGCAGGAAATATACAAGCAGCAGTATGCCGGGTTTCATCTGACCTGTCCCCACCTGCGCGCGGTGTCGAAATCGCTGTACGGCACTTTCTTGCCGCGGATGTCGAGATAGTCCTCGCTGCCCTTGCCCGCAATGACCACGGTGTCGCCCTCCGCCATCTCGGACATCGCATAAGCAATGGCCTCCGTCCTGTCCACGAAAGTTTTGTATTCCGTGCCCTTCATCCCGACGGTGATGTCGTCGATGATGCGCGACGGGTCTTCAAAACGCGGATTGTCGGAAGTCACAATGACGAAATCGCTGAATTTCGCCGCGGTTTCCCCCATCAGCCGCCGTTTGCCGCGGTCGCGTTCTCCGCCGCAGCCGAACACGGTTATCAGCCTGGATTTCGTGAGAGTACGCGCCGTCCGCAGCAGATTTTCCAGCCCGTCGGGAGTATGCGCGTAGTCTATGATGACGCTGCCGCGGTCGTTGCGCAGCACGCTGAACCTTCCTCGCACGGCTCTCACCCTGCGCACCGCGTGCGTCAGCGTTTCGGCAGAAACCCCCAGCTCCCTCGCCGCCGTCAGCGCGGCAAGCAGATTGTAGACGTTGAACTCGCCCATCAGCTGCGATTTCACTTCCACGATGTCGTCGGACAGGTTTGCCACGAAACGCACGCCGTCGATGTCCTCGCGCACGTTGACGGCAAAGGAATCCGCGGGATTTTCCAGCCCGTAAGTCACACAGTCGAGCCCCTCTTTTTCCGCGCGGCGCACAAGCTCGCGCCCCGCCGCGTCGTCCACGTTCACGACCGCTTTTTTTACGTTTTCGGGACGGAAATAAGAAAGTTTCGTTTCCTTGTACGCCTCGAAAGTGCCGAAATAATCCAGATGGTCGCGCGAAACGTTCGTCAGCACGGCGACGTCTGCGACAATGCCCGCGGTTTTGCAAAGCCTTATCGCGTGCGCCGAAACTTCGGACACCACCGCGTCCACGCCTCTCGCCCTCATTTTGAAAAGCAGTTCGTTCATTTCGAAGCTGTCTGGAGTGGTGAGACTCGCCCCCACCTTTTCCCCCTCTATGAAATGCCCTTCCGTGCCCGTAAGCCCGACTTTGAAGCCCGCGCCCGAAAGCAGCGAGGCAATGTAATGCGCGGTCGAGGTCTTTCCGTTGGTTCCCACGACGGCGACGAATTTCATCCCCTGCGCGGGATGTCCCCAGAACGCCGAAGACATCAGCGCGTATGCGCGTCTTACGTCGTCCACGAGAACGTATCTGCAATCCGCGTCCGGTTTGCATTCCGTGACGGCAACGAAATCGGCTTTGATTTCCGGAAGATATCTGTTTCCGTCGTCCCGCACCCCTTTCATACAAAAAAACAGGTCGCCGTCACCGACTTCCCGCGAATCGATTTTCAAAGAATTGACCTCGAAATTTCCGTCCGCGCACACCGCGGAAACCCTCACTCCTTCGAGCAGTTTGCTTAGCCTCATGAGGCACCTCCGTATAAGTTATAAACACATATTAGGTAACGAAAAAGCGCCGGTCAACGGCGCGGTAAAATAAGACATCAACGGAAAAATTAAGTGTTCAGCCCGTGAGCAGAAGCACGGCATTTCTGCCGTCCACGGCGGCGCCCGCGGCGGGGAACTGCCCCGTCACCGTGCCTCCGTCGCCGTCCGTCTCGACGTGCAGGCCGAGCGCCGCGAGTTTCGCTTTCGCCTGCTGCACGCTCATACCCGTATAGTCGTCGAGCTCGAACGGGTCGCCGATGACTTCCGCCTCTTCTCCCGTGAACTCCGCCTCAACGCCGAGATACGCGAATATCCCAGAAAACACCTCTCCCACGAGCGGAGCCGCGACGAGCGAACCGTAATACATATATCCCTGCGGCTCGTCGACTAGCAGAAGCACGGCGTAAGGCGCTTCCTCTTCCAGCGAAAATCCGAGAAAAGAAGAGATGTATTTCCCCTGCGCGATGTGTCCGTTTTCGTATTTCTGCGCGGTGCCCGTCTTGCCCGCTATGCGGTAGCCGGGGACGTAAGCGCTCTTGCCGCTGCCGTTTTTCACCACGTTTTCGAGCAGAGTGCGCATAGTTTCGGAAGTGGACGCGGACACGGTCGTGCCGCGCGTGCCGAAATCGCCTCCTGCGGTCGTGCCCGAATACGGGTCGCTGACGTAATTCAGCAGATGAGGAGTGACGAGAGTTCCGCCGTTCACCACGGAAGACGCGGCGGCAAGCATACCTATCGGCGTGACAGCGACCGCCTGCCCGAAGCCTATGCGCGCGAGGTCCACGCTCTTCACGTTGCCGCGGGAAATGAATATCCCCGACGTTTCGCCCGTTATGTCCACCCCCGTTTTATCCGCGAGCCCGAAAGCGGAAAGATAATCGTAAAACACGTCCGTGCCCATCGCCAGCGCGCTGTCCATAAACACGCAGTTGCAGCTCTGCTCCACTCCTTCCGCGAAACTTATCGAGCCGTGCCCCTTCGCCTTCCAGCAGCGGATTTTCTGCCCGTCGACCACCCGCGTCCCCGAACAGTAATATCTGTCCGTCACGCTTACGCTGCCCGTATCGAGCGCCGCCGCGGCGGTGAGTATCTTGAATGTGGACCCCGGTTCGTACACGGATGACACCACCGAGCTTTTGGAGTAGCCGAACAGCTTTTCGAGGTCGTCGCGGGGCACGTCGTTGAGGTCGAAAGAAGGATACTCCGCAAGCGCAAGTATCTCCCCCGTGAGGTAATTCATCACCACGCACGCCGCGGCCTTGGGGCTGAACCTCGCCTCCGCCGTGCGCAGCGCGCCCTCCGCTATGCGCTGTATCGTGGCGTCCAGCGTGGTCACCACGTCCATACCCGCAACGGCGGGGACGTAATAGCTTCCGCCGCCTTCCAATTCCCTGCCCACGAGGTCGGTGTCGGTGAGTATCATACCGTCCGTGCCCGCAAGATATTTGTCGTAATACGCTTCCAGCCCCGTCTGCCCGTTGCCGTCGAACCCCGTAAAGCCCAGCACCTGCGTCATAAAGTCCCCGAACGGATAATAACGCAGGTTGTCCTCTCCGTAATAAATGCCCGAAAGCCCCGACGCATACAGCGCGTCGAGCTGTTCCTTCGTCGCGCCGCGCGCGACGGTGACTTCGGACGTTTGGACGGAGATTTTGTCCAGCGTTGCCTGATAATCGTATCCGAAAACTTCCGCAAGCAGCCTTGCCACGCCCTCCTTGTCCCCCGTGGCGTTGGGACGGACGTATATGTTGTAGCGCGTGGCGGTGTCGGCAAGCACGACGCCGTTTCTGTCCAGAATGCGCCCTCTCGCCGCTTCCGTAGGCACGTCGCGCATCCATTGCGATACGGCTTTCGCCTGCAATTCGCTCCCGTCGACCACCATAACGACGAACATCTTTCCGAGTATCGCGGCAAAGGAAAAAGCCGCAAGCAGTAATACCGCAAGCAGCCTTTTCCTCGGATTATGAATTATTGGGGATTGATTATGGTCAGATTTCGGGAACCTCATACCCAAATTCTATTTGGGAAAGGTTCTGATTATTCGCGCCGTCCTCCGCAAGCGCCGTAACGGACGAGGAAGGAACTGCCGCCGTACCGTCGTTGAGGGGTTTGGCGTTGACGATGATGAGCACGGAAACTATCACCACCACGGCGACGTACGCCGCAATGAGCAGTTTCGCCTTGATGCCGAGTTTCGGACGCTTGCGCGCCTTGTTTGCCGCGCGGTATTTCTCGGCATAATTTTCGGCATAGCTTTCGCGCGCCGCTCTTTCCCTCTGCGCTGACTGCGCGGAAGGAGAAACCCCCGACAGTCTGTTGTAAAGGTCTTCGCTGGAAGCGCGTTCCGCGTCGTTGACCGTGAATTCGTAAAGACCGCCGTGCGCCGCCGCATCGTCACGTCTTACGGGACGCACGTTTTCGGGATACGGCGCATAACCGTTTTCGGGCGCATAGCTTTCGCGGGGAGCTGCCGCCCTGCGGTCGAACGCGGTGGAATAATCAACGGGTCTGTACTCGTCCACTCTCGGAGCTTCGTAAGGGCGGGACGCTTCGTATGCTCTCGCCGACTCCACCGAACGGGGGGCCTCGTAGGGACGGGTCCGGAAGTCGTAGTTATAGGCAGGTCTGTCGTAGCCGGCGGGAGAGCCGTTTTCCGTGCGGCGCGCCGTGTAGGCGTCGTAGGACGGGAAACTGTCCACCGATGCGGGTTCGTTTGCACCGCCTCTGTTCCTTCCCAGCAATTCGTCGAGTGTAATCGCCATAACTTTCACCTCTCTTTCGTCTTCCGACCCTCTGTTGCGAGCCTTTCGATTATTCTCAGTTTCGCACTTTCCGCCCGCGGATTTTCCGCAAGCTCGGCGGCGGACGCCGTTATCGGTTTCGCGTTCACGAGTTCGACTTCCTTCACCTTTCCGCACACGCACACCGGGAAATCCGGCGGACAGGTGCAGGACAGGTTCATCTCCCTGAACGCGTTTTTTACTATTCTGTCTTCGAGGGAATGGAAGGTGAGCACCGCCATTCTTCCTCCGGGAGCAAGCCGCCGCGCCAGCGCCTGCACACTCTCCCCCAGTCCTTCCAGCTCGCCGTTGACTTCGATGCGTATCGCCTGGAACACGCGCTTTGCGGGATGACCGAATTTGTAGCGCGTCGCCGCGGGATAACACGCCGCGACAAGGTCCGAAAGCTGCATCGTGGTTTCGACGGGACGCTTTTCGCGTTCCCTGACGATGCGCGCCGCTATCTTTCCCGCGAGTTTTTCCTCTCCGTAATCACGGAATACCGCGGCAAGTTCGCGCTCGGAATATCCGTTCACCACCTCGTACGCGCCGAGCCGCTGCCTGCGGTCCATACGCATATCGAGAGGCGCGTCCTTCGTGTAGCTGAACCCGCGTTCGGCGGAGTCCAGCTGCCAGGACGACACTCCGAGGTCGAGCAGCACGCCGTCCAGCGCGCCCACGCCCATTTCGTCCAGGTCCGCACACGCGTTTTTGAAATCGTCGCGGACGAACGTCACTCTGTCAAGGTACTCTTTCAACCGCTCCCGAGCCGCCTTGTGGGCGTCTTCGTCACGGTCGACGGCGATGAGCCTTCCGCCTGCCGTCAGTCTTTCGGCTATCGCAAGAGAGTGTCCTCCGCCTCCCATAGTGCCGTCGAGATAAATCCCGTCGGGTCTGATGCGGAGCGCTTCTATGCATTCGCCGAGCATAACGGGCTTGTGAGAAAATTCCATCTCACACCCCGAGTTTTCTGAGCTTGTCAATCATCTTGGAAAGGTTGTCGGGATTGAGCACGCTGTAACGCTCGTCCCACGTTTCCGCCGGCCACACTTCGAGATAAGTGAGCTTGCCGACGAACACGACGTCTTTGACAATGCCCGCGGCTTTCGCCAGCTCTTTGGAAAGACGAACCCTCCCCTGTCCGTCCTCTTCCAGATAATCGCCGTTGCCGACTATCTCGGTGAAAAGGTCGTTGTCGGAAGTGTCGGCGAAAGGATTGCCGCCGGACAGCGATTTCACCGTTTCGAGAAGCTTATCCTCGGGAATGATGAAAAGGCAACCCGCTCTGCCGGGAAGAATGTATGCGGAACCGCCCAGCCCTTCGCGGAACTTGGCGGGAATGCGCATCCTTCCTTTGTCGTCAAGCTGATGACGAGCGTTTCCCAGCAAAAATTTCGGCATCTTCGCCCTCCTTGTTTGTATTCTAAACCACAACTCCCCCGACGTCAACCACTTTTGACCACTTTTTTAAGAAAAATGTTTCCGTCAAAATCTCCACCAAATAGTGCATTTTTTCAAAAATCGACCGATTTCGGCAATTTTTTGATTGGTTTACAAATTAACTGTTTGCGTTTTTCCTCTCCTTCGGAGCGGCGGTTTCCGACGCAATTCTGCGCTCCGCGAAAAATCCTCCGCAATCACGAAATACGGCGCGGGAGTCGGAATTCACCTTTGCTTACGGGAGCACATATATTACAGCAAAAGCAAAAAAAGGAGGTAAAAAGATGTCTTTTTGCAACTCGAATAACGCTGACAGATGTCCCGGGAACATCAGCGGCAATCCGTTGAACGGCCTTTGCGAAAAGGTCTGCGTTCAGGTCAAAAAGGTCTTCGACGCGTGCATCTCGCAGATGACGCTCGAAACCCTTTCCGTGACCCTCACGGACCTGACGCCGGCTTCCCCCGCAGAACCCCTTACGTTCGTCAGCGGAAAATCAACTTCCAGCAAGGGTACCATCACCGCGCTGACCGTCACTCCCCTCGCCGACAGGCCCGGGCTTTCCAGAGTGCTCGCCACGGTGTCGATACCCGTCCAAATCACCTACACCGACGCCAACGGCGTCGAGGGCACGGGTACGGGCACGGTCGCGGTGACCGAGGATATCGTGATGTGCGTGCCGACGGGCAGCGTCTTCCCCGTGGAGCTCGCCGCCACGGTCAATATGGCAAGCCCCAACGGGGTTTACGTCAGCGGCACGACCTTCTCCATCACCGCGTGCACCACGGTCGTGATGAAAGTCCTCGCCGACGTCGACCTGCTCGTCCCCTCTTACGGCTACTGCAAGATACCGCCCTGCACGGCGTTCTCGCAGGAAGTGTGCCAAGGAGTGTTCGACCTGCCTCTCTTCCCCAGATAGCGGGAAAGAAGGAAAGGACGGGAGGGAAAGCCGCACGCTTTCCCTCTTTTTCCCGTTCTGACGCCGCGAGAAGCCTCTTGACGCGTTTTGCGGCGTTTTAGGTGAAATTCCCCGCCGACGTGCCGACGGGGCGTATAATGCGCGTGGCGCGCCCGAAACGCCCGCGCACAGACCGCGCCGACGCTTCGGCAAAAAACACAAGACATCGCGGCGAACCCCGCAACCGTCCGTTCCGCGTTTTGCATTTCATATTCCCGGCCGCAAGCACGCGCCGCAGCCTTGCCAAAATCCGCAAATATGTTAAAATGAAAGTATGAAAGTCTTTGCGATAAGCGATTTGCATCTCTCCTCCGCCGTCGGCAAACCTATGGACATATTCGGCGACGGATGGCTCAACCATTTCGAGCGCGTGCGCGAGAACTGGCTTTCGCTCATCGGCGAAGACGACCTGGTGCTGCTGGGCGGCGATATGTCCTGGGGACTGACGATAGAAGAAGCCGCACCCGACTACGCCGCCGTCGCGGAATTGCCGGGACAAAAAGTCGTCGTGAAAGGCAATCACGACTACTATTGGACCTCTCTCGGCAAAATGCAGACGGCATTTCCGTCCTTCGGCTTCGTTCAGAACAACTGCCTGCGCAGAGGAAAATTTCTCATCACGGGCACGCGCGGATGGAATCTTCCGTCGGAAGATTCGTCGGAACACGACCTCAAAATTTACAGACGCGAACTTCTGCGGCTGGAACTCTCCCTGAAATGCGCCGAAAAAACGAAAACGGAGGACGACGTCGTCATAGCGATGCTCCACTATCCGCCCTTCGACGCAAAATACGGCGACAGCGAAGTCACCGCCCTTTTGGAAAAATACGGAGTAAGAACGGTGACATACGGGCACCTGCACGGAAAAAATGCGCGCGTAACGCCCGTGGTGCGCAAAAACGACGCCGACTATTATCTGACCTCCTGCGACTTGGTCAACAATACGCCCGTGCGGATTTTCTGAACGAGGCGGCGCAGGGCGCACAAAAACACCGCCCGCAGACATTTCCCGCCGTCGCGCGGCACCGACCGTCCACGCCCCGTCGACACCGGCCCCACACGGACCGATATACACCGCTTTTGCAGACCGCTTCCACGAAAGGGAGCGGTTCTTCGTTCCACAAAGAAAATACACGAAACCATTCTTAAAATCGGCGTAAAGTATAATACTTTTTGACGTTTTAGAGAATACTTTCTCAAAAATCGCAAAAAGAAAACGCCCTTGTCGGGCGTTCAGAATACGCACACACGGGAATTTCACACCCGCATACTCTTCCGATTTTCAAAGCGACGGTCGGCGGCAGACTGCCCGCTCCGCGGACAGGTTCACTCCGACACGGGCGCAAGCAACGCGTCCAGCCTTGCCAGGATTTCCTCCTTGCCCGTCTTTTTGAGAGCCGAAATCATATACACGTTCCCCGTCCCGACGCCGACCGAAGAGGCAATCTCCGCCCTGCGCTTCGTCAGTTGCGCGCGGGACAGCTTGTCGCATTTGGTCGCAATGACCGTGAAGGGGATGTTGTAATGATACAAAAAGTTCAGCAGCATTTTGTCGTCGGCGGTCGGCTCGTGCCTGACGTCGAGCAGCACGAATACGTTTTTCAGGTTTGCGCTGCCAGTGAGATAGCCCTCAATCATTGCACCCCACTTCGCCTTTTCCGTCTTCGCCACCTTGGCAAATCCGTACCCGGGAAGGTCGACAAACACGACTTCCCTGCCGTTTATGCCGAAAAAGTTCAGAAGGCGCGTCCTGCCCGGGTCGCCCGAAGTGCGCGCCAGTTTGCCGTTGCCCGTAAGAAAATTTATAAAAGACGACTTCCCGACGTTGGATTTGCCCGCAAAGGCAATTTCGGGCGCGCCGAAATCCGGCAGTTTGCCCGAATCGGCAACCGAAGTCAGAAATTCCGCGTTTTTGATTATCATATTCCAAATCTCCTTTCGGACGCTTGCCGTCGGCAGAAGTTTCGGCATTATATTCCGCCGACGGACGGCAACGGTGCGCGGCGACGAGCGCTTTGCTTTCGCGGCGCGCTCCGCGTCTTGCGCAATTCGGATTTTAATCCAAAATGCCGATTATTGCAAGCAAACGCCCGCAATCACGCCTTAGACAAATAGGGACGGGGTTAAAATGTCCGGAAATTGGACAAAACAACCCCGTCCCTGTTTGTCCAAAACAACCCCGTCCCCGCTTGTCCAACTGTCCGACACGTCCCCAAATGCCCCGACTTCCGATTCCGGAGTATCCAACGGTGCAACACACATTCCACACAAAAAACGCACGGACATACCGTGCGTTTTCGTGATTGGCCGTGATTTGCCTCGTCAGCTCGCAGTCTGCACGGACGAAGCGTCCATACGGCGGATTATGCGCGGGCGCGCCTTCTCCGTCACGCATTCGGGCACGACGACGACCTTCTCTATCGTGTTGTCCGAAGGAAGTTCGTACATCAGGTCAAGCAGAATGTCTTCCACTATGGAACGCAGTCCGCGCGCTCCGGTATTGAGCTTGATTGCTTTTTCCGCGATTGCGCGCAGCGCCGCAGGCTCGAATTCCAGCTCCGCGCCGTCCAGCTTGAATTGCAGCTGATACTGCTTGACAAGCGCGTTTTTCGGTTCGGAAAGTATTTTCACCAGCGCGTCTTCGTCCAAGGCGTTCAGTCCCACGACAATCGGGACTCTGCCGACGAATTCGGGTATAAGACCGTATTTGATGAGGTCGGCGGGCTGCAATTCCGCGATGAGTTCGTCATAGCGGTAATTCTTCGTGCCTTTCACCGCCGCGCCGAAACCGAGCTTGGAGCTGTCTTTGCGCTGGTCGACGATTTTGTCCAAATCCACAAACGCTCCGCCGCAGAGGAAGAGAATGTTGGTGGTGTCTATCTGATAGCACTCCTGGTTGGGATGCTTTCTGCCGCCCTGCGGAGGCACGTTTGCGACGGTGCCTTCGATGATTTTGAGCAATGCCTGCTGCACGCCCTCGCCGCTGACGTCGCGCGTAATGGACACATTCTCGCCCTTGCGCGCTATCTTGTCTATCTCGTCGATGTAGATTATGCCCACCTGAGCCTTGCGGATGTCGCCGTCCGCCGCCTGAATGAGTTTGAGCAGAATATTCTCGACGTCTTCGCCGACGTAGCCCGCTTCCGTGAGCGTGGTGGCGTCCGCAACAGCGAAAGGTACGTTGAGAATCTGCGCCAGCGTCTTGGCAAGCAAGGTCTTGCCCGACCCCGTAGGTCCGAGCAAAAGCACGTTGCTCTTTTCGAGCACCACGCCGTCGTCGCCGCCTGCAAGCCTGTTGATGCGCTTGTAATGGTTGTACACCGCGACGCTCAACACTTTTTTGGCGCTCTCCTGTCCGATGATGTACTCGTCGAGTTTGGCTTTGATTTGCTGCGGAGTGTACAGCGAAACGCCGTTCCCCGTTCCGGACACAGACTCTTTCGCAAGCAGATGGGCGCACTGTTCGATGCACTCGTTGCAAATGGTCATCCGATTGGGACCGACTATTATTTTTTCGACTTCGCTGTCGCTCTTACCGCAGAAGCTGCAATGCAGTTCCTTCTGAAAACCGTCCATATCGCCTCTTATGGTCACTTTCTGGAATAGAAGATTTTGTCCACCAGCCCGTATTTTTCCGCTTCTTCCGCGGTCATATAGAAATCGCGGTCGGTGTCGAACTCAATCTTGCCGAGTTCCTGCCCCGTATTCGCCGCGAGGATTTCGTTCAGGCGCTTTTTGGTGCGGAGAATTTCCTCCGCCTGGATGGCGATGTCGCTCGCCTGACCCTGAGCGCCGCCGAGAGGCTGATGTATCATAATCTTGGAGTTGGGCAACGCAAACCTCTTGCCTTTTTCGCCCGAAGAAAGCAGGAACGCGCCCATACTTGCCGCCATACCCACGCAGATGGTGGACACGTCGCATTTGATATAGTTCATCGTATCGTAGATGGCAAAACCCGCCGACACCGAACCGCCGGGGCTGTTGATGTACATATTGATGTCCTTGGACGAGTCCTTGCCTTCGAGATAAAGCAGCTGCGCGACGATGAGGTCGGCAACCTGGTCGTTTATCTCGCCCGTAAGAAAGATGATTCTGTCTTCGAGCAGACGGGAATAGATGTCATAGGACCGCTCTCCGCGCCCCGTCTGTTCGATGACCATTGGGATAAGCTGATTTCTGATGTCCATAAAACTCCTGTCGTCTTATACTATTCTGCCTTCGGCTCGGCTTTTTTCTTGGGAGCGGCTTTTTTTGCGGGTTTATCCGCGCTCTCCGCATCCGCTTCCGCCTTCTTCGCCGCGGGCTTTTTGGCTGCGGGCTTCTTCTCGCCGTCCGCCTTTTCGGATTTTGCCGCCTTCTTCGCCGCGGCACCGTTTTCGGCGCGCAGCATATCGAGCAGTTTCTCGGAAAGCAGCTGATTGGCAAGATAATCGTAATGTTCCTTGCCGAGGCCCTTCTTGAAGGTTTCGACGTCCTGACCGGAACGCTCCGCCATCTCGGCGAGTTTCGCGTCGAGTTCGCTGTCCTCAAACTTCATTTCTTCCTTCTTGACAATCTCTTCCATCACAAGACGCACCTTGACGGACTTCGCCGCCTGCTCCTTGTACTCGTCGAGAAGCTGTTCGCGCGTCATATTGATGTATCCGAGATAATCCGCGAGCTTGATGCCCTGATAGGACAGACGGTACTCGAACTCTTTCGCCATATCTTCGGCTTCCTGGTCAATCATCGCCTGCGGGATTTCCACTTCCGCCCCGTCGACGACCGCCTGAACCACCGCGTCTTCAAACTCTCTGTCCGCACGCATCTCGGCGTCTTTCATAAGTTTATTTTTGACGTCGGTCTTGTATTCCGCAAGAGTGTCGAACTCGGAAATCTCCTTGGCGAAATCGTCGTCGAGCTTGGGCAGTTCCTTCTGCTTGACAGCGTTGACCGTGCACTCGAACACCGCCTCTTTGCCTTGAAGCTCCTTGGCGTGATAATCTTCGGGGAACGTGACCTTGACGTCCTTCTTGTCGCCCTTCTTCACGCCGACGAGCTGTTCCTCGAAGCCGGGGATAAAGCTGCCGCTGCCGAGTTCGAGGTCGTAGCCTTCCGCGCTGCCGCCGTCGAATTTGACGCCGTCAACGGAACCGACGAAGTCGATGTTGACGATGTCGCCGTTCTTTGCGGCGGCGTCCGTTTCGACTATGCGCGCCTGCTTTTCGCGGGCGTCTTCGACCGCTTCGTCAACCTGCTTCGCAGTGACCTTGTCGACCTTTCTTTCGACCGCAAGCCCCTTGTATTTGCCGAGTTTCACCTCGGGTTTGACGGCCACGGTGAGCGTGAACGTCGCGCCGCCGTCTTCCTTGAAATCGAAAGCGGTGAGTTCGGGCTGGGCCACGACGTCGATTTCGGGCTCCTTGTCCAGCGCGTCCGAATATGCCTCGGGAATTACGATGTCCATCGCATCCTCGAAAAATACCTCTTTGCCGTAAATCCCCTCGATGACCTTTTTGGGAACGTGACCCTTGCGGAAACCAGGGATGGCGTACTTGTGCTTGGTCTTCGCATACGCGGTGTCGACCGCTTTGGCGAAAGTGTCCGCGTCGATGTCGAACACGAATTTGACCTGGCTCTTTTCCAACTTTTCAACTGTGTAACTCATTTGTCCTCCGTTTGTCGGGAACCGCCGCGAATGTGCGCACCCGCGAATTCTTCCCTTAAAACACCGAATTATCGTAAGTAAAAGGGATTATATCATAAGAGGAAAATAAACGCAATAGATTTTTGCGTTGCGCTCGGGCGGAGCGTGTGTATAATAGAAGCATGGGCAGCGATTATCTCGCATTGAGTGCTCTCGCAGACGAGCTCAACGCACGTCTTGCGGGTGCAAAAACGGACAAAATTGTTCAGCCGGAAGCGGACGAAATACGCTTCTTTTTGCGCGCGGGCGGCAAAACGGAATGCCTGGTCGCGTCCTGCAACGCGGGCGCCCCGCGCCTTCACATCACTTCCGACCGCAAGCCCAACCCCATATCCGCCCCCAACTTCTGTATGCTGCTGCGCAAATACCTTTCGGTGAGCGCGATACGCGAAATCGGAATGTGGCGGAAAGACAGAATAATTTTCCTGCGTTTCGAAGCGCGCACCGAAATGCGCGACAACGCGACGTTTTATCTCTTCATAGAGATAATGAACCGCTATTCGAACATAGTTTTCACGGACGCGGACCTCGTCATTTTAGACGCCGTCAAGCATCTGGGTTTCGACGACGGAGGCGGGCACGTTGTGCTCCGCGGAGTGAAATATCAGCCCCCCGAACAGCCGAAACCCAACTATGTGACGGAAGAGGCGAAAGCGCGGCTGGAAGCGTTCCCCGGCGGCGACCTGCACCGCTGGTTTTTGGACAACGTGTCCGGCTTTTCGGGTGCGACGGTGTCAGAAATCCTCCGCCGCGCAGGGCTTGAAAACAATCTCCCGACTCCCCTGTCCGCGCCGCAGAAAGAGGCTCTTTTCGGGCTTCTCGACGAGCTGAAAGACGTGACGCACGCCCCGTTTTACGCTCCCTGCGTATTCGGGAACAAAGAGGTGCTGCCCTTTCCGTATGCCGCGGCAAAAGGAGAACGCAGGGACTTTGCCGACATAATTTCCGCCTACGACGCGCTGTACACCGCCGCCGACCGCGAACTGCGCAACAAAGCCCGCCTGAAAACGCTTGCCACGGCGGTGAAACACCTGCGCTCGCGCACGGAAAAGAACATTGCGATAGACCGCGAAAGGCTTGCCGAGTGCGAAAATACGGAAAAATGGCGGATTGCGGGCGAGTTGATTGTGGCAAACATTTACCGGGTGAAAAAGGGCGACAAAGTGCTGAAATGCCTGGACTATTACACGGGCGAAGAACGCGAAATTCCTCTTGACGAGAGGCTTTCGCCCTCCAAAAACTCCGCGGCGTATTACAACCGCTACAACAAACTCAAACGCACAAAGGAATTCACGGAAAAGAAACTCGCCGACGACATTCTGATGTTGAGTTACGTCGAGTCGCTGGAAGAAGAAATCGCATCTCTTCCCTACGACTCCCCGTCCGCGGCGATTGAGGAAGAACTTGCGCGGCTCGGCGTGCTGAAACGCAAATCGGGCGGCAAAGTGCGCAAAGAAAAGCCCGAACCGCCGAGCGAATACCGCATCGGAGGGTTCACGGTGCTTGCGGGCAGGAACAATTTGCAGAACGACGAGCTCACCTTCCGCGTCGCGTCGTCGTCGGACGTGTGGCTGCACCTCAAAAACCGCCACGGAGCGCACGTCGTAATACTTGCCGAAGGCAAATCCGTGCCCGAAAGCGTCATAGGGACGGCGGCAGAGATAGCGGCGGCAAGCGCAGGCGCAACTGCGGAAGTCGACTACACCCTGCGCCGTTTCGTCAAGCGCCGTCCGGGCGGACACCCGGGGCAAGTCATTTACACGGACTACAAGACCGTGCTCGCACAGCCCGACACGCACCCCGAACTGCTTTCCGACGGCAGAGAGAAACCTTAGGCAACACTCGCAGACAGACGAAAGTATTATAATTTTGTCGGTTTTTGAGAAATGTTTTGCCGATAAAAAGAGAAAAGGCGCTCCCGCGCCTTTTATTCTTTCCATGCCTTTATTCGTGCTTTTATCCGTGCGGAGAGCGACGGTTTCCACCGTCAGAACCGCAACCCTGTTGCCGTCGGGCGGCAATCCGCCGCAAACGGTGTCCCCTTTTATCTGTCGCCCGCTGGCGGCAGTTTTTCGCCGTCACGCCCGCCGCGGAGCTTGCGAAGCACTTCGCCGAAATCTTCGGGCAGCGGACACTCGAATGTCCTGCGCTCGCCCGTTGCGGGGTCGTCGAGCACCAATTTTTCGGCGTGCAGCAGCTGTCCGCCCGAAAAGAGCGCCGTCGACCCTCCGTACGTTTCGTCGCCCGTCACGGGATGGTGAATGTATGCCGTATGCACGCGTATCTGGTGCGTCCTGCCCGTTTCCAGCTCGAAGCGCACCAGCGTGTACGCACCGAAGCGTTCAAGCACCTCGTAATGCGTGACCGCGCGGCGGCCGCCTTCGACGACGGCCATTTTCTTGCGGTCGCGGCGGCTTCTGCCTATCGGCGCGTCCACAGTCCCTCTGTCTTCCTTGAAATTGCCGTCAGTCAGCGCGACGTAAATGCGGCGCGCCGTCTTCTTTTCTATTTGTTCGGCAAGGTTTTTGTGCGCCTCGTCGTTTTTCGCCACCACAAGCAGCCCCGTGGTGTCCTTGTCCAGCCTGTGAACTATGCCCGGGCGTATGACGCCGTTTATCGAGCTCAGATTGCCGAGCCTGAAAAGAAGCGCGTTGACGAGCGTATCGTTTGCGCGATAGCTTGCCGCCTGATGCACCACCATACCGCGCGGCTTGTTGACGACGGCATAGTTTTCGTCTTCGTAGACTATCTCGACGGGGATGTCCGCCGCTTCCGCGTTCAGGGGCTGCGCTTCCGGCGGGGTGAACTCCACGACGTCGCCGTTGCCGAGTTCCAAGCCGCTCTTGAAACGCACCGTGCCGTTGACTTCCGCTCCCGTATTCTCCACCGCGTTTTTGACCGCGGAACGGGAAAGCCCGCTTTCGCGGGCAAGAAAAACGTCAAGTCTTATCGCGGTGTCTTCAACCCTGAACTTCATCGTCTTTGCCGTCGCCCCCGTCGCCTTTCGGAACAATCGTAAACGCCGCGCGCGGCGCGTCTTCGCCGCCGTGCTTTGCAAAGGAGCTCTCCGTTTCGGTTTTTTCCTCATCCGCGCCCGTTTCCGCCGCGCTTTCTCCGCCATCGGACACGCTGTCTTCCGCGACGTCTTCCGTGCGCGGACCTACGGGCAGACCGTCGGCGTCCGTCACGGTAAAGGCGGTTTTGCCGCCGTCACCGCCGCCCTCCGCCGCCTCCTCTTTCTTCTGCGGCTTGAACATAATCACGATGAGCGCGATTATGAGCACTATCGCTCCCACCGTAACGAAAGCGTCCGCGATGTTGAATATGGCAAAGTCCATAAACGTGAACTCGAAAAAGTCGCGGACATAGCCGAGCTGGGTCCTGTCCACGAGATTGCCTATCCCGCCCGCGGCAACCATTATGAGAGGTATGCGAATGTACGCTTTTTCCTTTTTGAAAAAGAGAAGATAGCCTAGTATCGCGGCGATGACTATTGCCGTGATTATCGTGATGCCGAGGGTGCTGTTCTTGCCGAAGCCGAACCCCATCCCCGTATTCTCCGAATACGTCAGGTCCAGAAACCCGTCTATCACGGTGTAATTGCCGCCGTGGCGCACTTCGACGAAGTCATAAAGGAATTCCTTCATACAGAGGTCGAAGGTGATGATGAACGCAAAGAAAAGCACCTCGAAGAGGTATTTTCCGAGCACCGTAAGGTGCGCCTTATCCCACTTGAATTCCTTGAAAAACAGCACGAATTTCCCGAATCCTTCCTTGATGCGGGTCTTCAATGCCTTTATATCCAGCTTTTGTTTTTCTGCCATTATCTTCTTCCGAGGTGAGGAGGAACGGTAATCGTCACGCCGCTGGGCGCGAAGAGAAAGATGTTCTTGGTGATTTGCTGTATCGAGCCGTTGAGCGCATAGATAGCCCCGCTCATAAAGTCGAGAATGCGGTAGACGGAGGTCTGGTTGATTTCCGAGAAATCGACTATGACCTGCTCGCGCATTTTGAGATGGTCAATGAGCAGCTGCACGTCCTCGTATGTGGAGGGAGAATAAATCACGGTGCCGCCCGACCTGCTCTGCTGCATCTGCGGAGCGCGGGGGCTTTCCTGTCCGCCGAACAGGCGGGAAAGTCTGCCCGACCTGTTCTGTTCGGGATATCTCCCGTCGCCGTAGCCGCGGTCGGAGCCGCGCGCCTCGGGTCTGTAAAATTCGCGTTCGTTCATAAACACCTCGTTTTACCAAGTCATATCGCGGAGGCGGGATAGACCCTTTCTCCGAAGAGAGTCCGCCCCAGCCTTATCATATTCGAACCGTATTCCAGCGCAATTTTGTAATCTCCCGACATCCCCGCGGAAAGATAATCGGCGGAAAGGTTTTCCTGCTTCATATTCCGCACTTCGGCGAACAGGTCGCGGAGGGAAGCGTAAAGCGCACGGAGTTCGGGAGTGTCGCCGAGGTTGGGAAGCACGCTCATCAGTCCGCGCACGCGGATGTGCCCGTAAGACGCGAGCGAGCGGATAAAATCAACCGTTTCGGCGGGCGCAACTCCGCCCTTCGAAATTTCGCTGCCCATATTGACTTCGACAAGGCAGTCCTGCACCTTGCCGTGCTTTGCCGCCTGCTTTTCTATTTCCTTGGCAAGCTCTTCGCGGTCGAGAGAATGTATCAGCTCCACCTTATCGGCGATATATTTCACCTTGTTCGTTTGCAGCTGACCTATGAAATGCCATCGGTAAGCGGGGTCGTATTTCGCGGTCAGCTCCTGCACGCGGTTCTCGCCCAGCACGAAATCGGGCGCGACGCGCATAAGCTCGTCCACCGTTTCCTTTGTCTGCATCTTCACCGCCGCCACGAGAGTCACTTCCCTGCCGCACTCCGCGACGGCTCTTCTCACTTCTTCTATATGTTCGGTGTAAACCATATCACTTCACGGCTCTGACGCTGTAATCTCCCGTGGAAAGGTCGAAAGCAAACACCTTTTCCACGCCCTTTTCGACAAAGCCCACGTTTATGCGGTCCTTGCCAACCATCTCCGCGCTCAGCACGGTGCCGTCGAGCGGCGCAAAGGCGTCCAGCAGCATAGCGCGGCGCTTCGCGTCGTAGTCGCTCGCATTGTCCGACACGAACAACACGCTCCCGAACATCTTGTTGACCTTGGCGAGCACTTCTTTCTGCGACTGCGTATAAGACGTAGGCTTCATTCCGTCGTCACGCAGGAAAAACACGTCGGGGTCGGACAGGAACACCCTGCCGTTCAGATGTCTGCGGAAAACGGTGTCGATGACGGAGTTGCGGGTGGAGATTATCTCGCTGTTGGTGCACTTCACATAGAATTTGTCCTGATAGGACAACTCCGCGTCGCAGCCCGTCCTGCACGCGTCGACGAACCCGAACGACGACGCCATCGGCACGCCGCATCCTAGCAGCAGTTTGTCGCGCACGCACTCGCGCAGAAAGCTCATTGCCTCGTGCATAAGTCTGCCTCTCGACTTGCCGTTGCGGGGGGTCATACAGGCGGCGTAGAGGAAATCCAGCTTGAACATATCGTAGCCCCATTCGTCTATCGCCGCGTCGAACACGCTCTTTATATACTGCCTGACTTCCGCCTTCTCGTGGTCGAGAACGTAAAATCCGTTCCAGGCAAAGCCGCCGATGACGGGTCTGCCCTTTGCGTCGCGCACCAGCCAGTCGGGATGTTCCTTTGCCACGGCGGATTTGAACTCCGCCGCAAAAGGCGCGACCCATATGCCCGCGAGATAGCCTTTGGCGTGTATGGCGTCCGCCGCGGGTTTCATACCGTTCGGGAATTTCGCGGGGTCCACTTTCAGCCAGTCGCCGACTTTCGACTCGTAGCCGTCGTCTATCTGGAAGATGTTGGCGGCGCTCCCCGCCGCTCCGTACATTCCTTCGAGGTCGCGCAGGACGATTTTTTCGGTGACGTTCTGATAGTAATTATACCACGAAGTGTAGCCTGCAAGCCTCTTTATGCCGCGACGGGGCGCTTTCAGCGGATACAGCGCGAAATAGCGGTCGAACACTTCGTCGTAGGTCCCTTCCGCACGGAAGAGGTCGAACAGAGTCACGCCGCCTTCAATCTCGGCGCCTTCGACGTCCTTGACGACCGCGAAAACGTTCTCCTCGGCGTCAAGGTAAAAGAGCGTAAAAGCAAAGCTCTCGTCCAGCGACCCGAAAAGTTCGGTCGCGCTGCCGCGCCTGATATAGGTGTAGCCGTGGGAGTGATAAAGCTTCCTGCCGTAACGCGCAAAATCGTAATCCCCCGACGCCGCCGCAAAGGTGCGCACGACGGGAAGATGGGCGACGTTGCGCAGCCCTTTCTGCCTGTCTTTGGAAGAATATTCGCGCGTCAGCGACCAGGACTGATATCCGCCGCCGAAGAAACGCTCTTCGGGAGCGAATTCCCGCGAAGCCACCATACGCGCGGAAATCAGGCGGACTTTTTTCGCCGCGTCCAGCCTCACGACAAACCTGTCGCCTTCCGCTATCTTCTCGACGGAAATTATTCCGTCGCCGTCGCTTACGACGACTTCCTTGCCGTCCGTTTCGTAAGACACGCGCAGAGAAAAATCTTCGAATTTCATATCCACCTCTCAAAGCGGATTATACATCACTTACGCGCAATTGTAAATAAAATAAACGACGCTCCCCATAAGTAAGGGAACGCCGCAACGTCGGTCTTTGCCGCTCAGTAATCCTGCTTTTCCAGCCGCGAAACCGAAACTTCGTACGCCACTCTGTCTTCCACGCTTCCGTCGGGCAGGGTCTTCTGATAGACGCGCGACTGAATGCGCCCCGTCACCGCCACCTTGTCGCCGACGGCGAATTCCCCCGCATATCTGGCATTTCTTCCCCACGCTATCGCGGGGATGTAATCCGACTTGTTGTACGCTCGGTTGACCGCAAGCAGCATATCGCATATTTCCCTCTTGAAAGGCGTCGTCCTGTAAACGGGCGGTTTGCAGATGAAGCCTTCCAGCTCTATGCGGTTGGGAGTGTCCGACTCCCCGTCGTCAAGCTCCCTTGCGAATATGCGCAGCACGAGCTTGCTCCTGCCTTCCGTCTGTTTGTTGTAGCTTCTGAGCTGCCCGCTCACTCCGACCGTGTCGCCGGGAGTGAGAGGCATATCCTGCATAAGCCGGTCGGACACCGTGACGGGGATTTCGTCGTGTCGGTCCGAAAGCCGCCGCACGCTGAGCGTGACGTCATAGAACTTTTCGCCCAACACTTCGTGTGAGAATTCCGGGACGGTGATGACCGTGCCCGCAACGTATGCTCTGTTGTTTTGCATTTGTTCGTAACCCATAATTCCTCTCTGTCGCATCAGCGAAGTATTTTTTCAAACGATTTTGTGCTGCACGCCCGCGTGGTCGACGGTGAAATTCTCCGTCGCGACCAGCTCCGACAGCCCCACAAAGGAAAATCCTTTGTTTTTCAGCCCCATAAGCACGAGCGGCAAAGCGTCCAGCACGTGGTCGGAGTTGTTGTGGAAAAGCACTATGTCGCCGCTTTTCGCCTTTGGGACGACGCGTTCCACTATCTCTTTTGCGGAAAGCCCCTTCCAGTCCAGCGTGTCTATGCTCCATTGCACACCGACCATCCCCAGCTCTTCAACCGCAGTCAACAGCCTGTCGGAATAGTCGCCGTACGGCGCACGGAAATAAGTGGGCACAATCCCCGTCAGCTCCTCCACCTGTTCGTTCACGGAGGTGATTTCCGTCCTCATCGTGGAATCGTTCAGACGCGGCATATTGAGATGGTTTTCGGAGTGGTTGCCTATCTCCAACCCCGCTTCCGCAATGGCTTTCACCTCTTCGGGATATTTGTCCATCCAGAACCCGACGAGGAAAAACGTCGCGTCCGCGTCGTATTCGTTCAGAATATCGATTATTCCCCGCGTCTTGTCCGCTCCCCACGCAGCGTCGAATGTGAGCGCGATGACCTTTTCTTCGTCTTCACCCCTCTCTACGCTGTAAACGGGGATTTTGCGCGTGCTCGTCCCGAAAAACACACCCGCCGCGCCCGACGCTCCGAGCGACGCCGTCAGCACCGCGAACAGCACTACGAAAGCGGCGGCAAACAAAAGACTCCTCTTTTTTACGACGACAAACACCCTGTGCACCTCATAGTAAAATAGTGCGCGGAGCGCAAAACGGATGATTTTGTCGCGTTTCGGCGAAAATCGTCGTTTCGGGCACTCCGCCCCGTAAAATTATGTATGCCGCGGAGCGCCTCGCTAGAACGCCGCGTTTTCATAAATCGCGCCCCCTCCCCGTCGCTTGACTTGATATAGACAAATCCGTATAATATCCGCAAAAACAGGGATAAGAAGACAGGCATGAAACAAAAATCCGAACAAACGCAGAAATTCCTTTACGCGCTCCCTGCCGCGCTCATTGCGCTGCTCGCACTTGCAATGGCGGCGCTGTGTGCAGTCGCGCTGTGTTATGCCGTGGCGATACAAATCGCCTGGGATTCCGTGATGGCGTTTTTCATTCTTTTCGGGCTTTCTTTCATAGGCGCCGGGCTTTGCGCGATATCCGTGGCGGGATTTTTCACCTATATGCGCCGCGTGTGGTACGACCGCTGGCCGCAATCTCCGGGGGCACGTCTCTTCGTCCGCGCGGACGAAGGCGTCAAACCCGTCGGCGGCAATACTGCGGATGAAAAGAGCGGCGATGAAGCGGAAAGCGACGCCGAAAGCGGACAAACTACTCTCAAAAACGCGAAAAACAAGAGTTCTTCCGTCATTTTCAAACCGAAATTTCTCACTTTGCAGAATGTCGGATACGGAATGCTGCTCATAGCGGTGGTGTTCGTCGTGGTTTCCGCCGCGCTCGGCAGCCTCAACTCCGACAAATGGATAGAAGCGCGCAGGGGCTATCTCGAAGAACACGGCTATTATGCCGACAGTATGCCGATACGTCTGGAATTCAGCCCAAACGAAGTCAGCGAAATCAACATAACCGTAAACGACAGGAAAACCGTCGTCGTCTACGACTCATCCGTCAGCCGCATAGTGCTGGAATATTACGAACTGTACGGCGGAGAATACAGCATTTCCACCACGGAAGTGGAACAGGACATCGACATTCTCAACATCACCCGTATGCCCGAACCCGCACACGACGACCCGATAGACAAAATGCTCGACCTCTGTTTTCAGCCTAACCGCATCGAGGAACAGGTCGTCATCACAATCCCCGCCGCTTACCGCGACAGCATAAAAGTGAACGGGGAAAACATCATTTACGCAAAGGACTGAAAATCACGCTCCGCGGGCGTGGCTTGAAAGAAACACGGGCAATGCCCGTGTTTCTCTTTACCGCAAATACCGCCGGCACCTTCGCCGCTTCTCATACGCTCTTTTCCGCGCCGACCCGCCGTCCCCTCCTCTTCCGCCTCTCCGACACTCCTCTTTCGCCCCGCGTCGCGCCGCGGGTATGTTCGGACAAATTCCGGCAAATCGGATAAATTCTAGCAAAACTAGAATATCAACAAAATTTTCTTCACACAATTAGAATTGAGGTGATGTACGGCAGAAGAATACGCGAGCTCCGCAAGGAGCAGAATCTCACCCAGCAACAGCTTGCAGCCATATTGCAGGTGGATTTCCGCACGGTAAGCTGCTGGGAAAAAGAGAGATACGAGCCGAACATCGAACAAATCGCGAAATTGTGCAGACAGTTCGGTGTGACGGCGGACTATCTGCTCGGCATAGACGATTTGGTCTGACGCCGCACACGGGAAAAGCGGCAAGCGGCAAAGCGTATAACGAGCGGCAAAGCGTATAACGAGTGACCGAGTGTGCAACGAGTGACCGAGCGTATGACGACAATAAAAAGAGCGGCAAAAGCCGCTCTTTGTTTTTACGGGGTTTCGTTCTTACATTACAGCCTTTTTGCGACCGCTTCGAGGAATTCTCTGCTGTTCAACGCTTTGACTTTCACGCCGTCCAGGCTGAACATTCCCGCCAGGTCTTTGGTCATTTCGCCGCTTTCGATGGTGTCTATCGTCGCCTTTTCCAGCCTTGCGGCAAAATCGGCAAGCTCGCGGTTGCCGTCGAGTTCGCCGCGTTTTCTGAGCGCACCCGTCCACGCGAACAGCGTCGCGACGGAGTTTGTGGAGGTCTCCTCGCCTTTCTGATATTTGCGGTAATGACGGGTCACGGTGCCGTGCGCCGCCTCGAACTCGTACGCTCCCGTGGGGGAAACGAGGACGGACGTCATCATCGCAAGCGACCCGAACGCCGTTGCGACCATATCGCTCATAACGTCGCCGTCATAGTTTTTGAGAGCCCAGATGAACCCGCCTTCGGAACGCATAACGCGTGCGACCGCGTCGTCGATGAGGGTGTAGAAATACTCTATTCCCGCCTCCTCGAACTTTTCCTTGTATTCCGCCTCGTAAATCTCGGCGAAAATGTCCTTGAACGTGTGGTCGTAAATTTTGGAAATCGTATCCTTTGTCGAAAACCAGAGGTCGGTCTTTGTGTCGAGCGCGTAATTGAAGCAGCTTCTCGCAAAGCTCTTTATGCTGGCTTCCGTGTTGTGGATGGCCTGCACGATGCCCGCCTTTCCGCCGAAATCGAACACTGTGACGGAATTTCCGTCGCAGGAGAGCTCCGCCCTGCCGCCTTTCGCCTTCATTTCCACGCCCTTATACACGTCGCCGTAAGCGTGACGGGCAATGACGATGGGCTTTTTCCAGCCGGGGACGAGCGGGGTTATGCCGCGCACGATTACGGGCGCGCGGAACACCGTGCCGTCCATCTTCGCACGGATGGTGGCATTGGGGCTTGCCCACATCTTTTTCAGACCGAACTCCTCCACTCTCTGCGCGTTGGGGGTGATGGTGGCGCATTTCACGCCCACGCCGAGGCGCAGACACGCTTCCGCGGCATCGACGGTGACCTTGTCGTCCGTGGCGTCGCGGTTTTCGAGAGAAAGGTCGTAATATTCGGTTTTCAAATCCACATAAGGAGTGATGAGAATGTCCTTGACCCACTGCCAGAGCACTCTGGTCATTTCGTCCCCGTCCATTTCGACGATGGGAGTGTTCATCTTGATTTTATCCATTTGTCACCTCGCAATGCGCTAATCATAGCACATTGCGCCCCTCATTGCAAGCGCAGCGGCGGCTTTCGCGCAGGCTCCGCAAGCCCGACGGAATGCAAAGCGGCGGAATTCTCCGCCGCCGCCGTCATTTTCCGTGTTTCGCGCCCTTTGTCCCTCTGCCGTAAAGTTCCAGCACGGGAGTTCGGTACACCTTTCTCCTGCCTCCCTTGCGCTTCCGTTCGAGCGCTTCCTCTATCTGGTCGGAAATAAGTTGAGAAAAGCTCACGCCGAGCGGCTCGAAAAGATAGAACGCCAGCGACCCCGGCACGGTGTTCACCTCGTTGACGTACACCTTGCCGCGCGTCTTGTCCACAAGAAAATCCACCCTGACAATGCCCCTCAGCTCCATCGCGCGGTAGACGCGCTCCGTCACCGAACGCACGACGTCGTTTATCTCTCCCACATCCGCGGGGATGACGTGCCCGCCGCCGCTCATCTTCCCGTCCGCCATATATTTGTCCTCGAATGTGAGCAAGTCGCCCGCCGCCAGCGGACGCTCCGTCTGAGACACCACGACTTTGCCTCCCCTGCCGTACGCGGCGCAGTTCACTTCTGCAAAATCCGTGAGCTTTTCTTCCACCAGCAGTTTGTCGTCGAACTCCGCCGCCACCGCCATAGCGTCTATGAGCTCCTCCCTGTCCGCCGCCGCGCGTATGCCTATGCTGCTCCCCTGCGCCGCGGGTTTCACAATCATCGGATAGCGCAGAAAACTCTCCGCCCTCTCCGCTTCCGCCGCCGCGTCGCGCTCGAAATCCTCCGAAAACACCACGACGTGCGGCAGGACGTTGAGAAGCATCTGTTCGAATATGCCTTTTGCCGCCGCCTTGTCCATTCCCATGGCGGAGCCGAGCACTCCCGATGAGCAGTACGCCACTCCGTTGAAGTCCAACAGCCCCTGCAACACGCCGTTCTCCCCTTCGCCGCCGTGACAGCAGATGAACGCCGCGTCGGGGCGGAACTCGCGTTTCAGCCTGTTTTTCCTGACCGAACAGAACGAGCCGTCGACAAGCACGGTTTTCAGATGTTTTTCCTTGCAAAAAGGGGTGAACGCGTCAATGCGGTCCACGTCTTTCATATAAAAATCGCCGTCGCAGAGATAAAACGGCTCGACTTCGTATTCCAGCTCTTTCAGCACGGCGAGCGCCTGCATTGCGGTGATGACCGAGATGTCGCTTTCCAGCGACCTTCCTCCGAATATAAGCGCGACTTTCGTCCTCATTTCCCCCTCCCTCAAACCGCGCAAAATGAAATGCGCTTCCGTTCAATCGTCGTAACAATCGGGCAAATCGTTGAGCAGCAGCAGAACGTCCCCGACGTGCAGCACTTCCCCGAACGCCGCTTCCGCCTCTTCCAGCGTCGCGTACATACGGACGTCCCCGCAAAAACCGCCCTCTTTCAGCCCCGCGCTCACAGCGCGCGCCCTCTTGCCGCCCACAAGCATAACCGCGTCGGCAACCTGCGCAAGCATTCTGCCCAGGGCGGCGTTTTCCGCTTCCTCTTCCGCGCCGAGCTCCACCATACCGGGAGTGACCACGACTTTTCTTCCCGAAAACAGCGAAAGCACTTCGAGAGCGCGCCGTGCGCCGTCCGGGTTGGAATTGAAAGTGTCGTCGATTATTTTTATGCCGTTTCCCTCTATAAGTTGCAGTCGGTGGGGAACGGGGCGTATCTCCGCGATGACGTCGCGTATCTGTTCGGGAGAAATGCCGAAACGGAACGCCATCCCCGCCGCCAGCGTCAGATTTTCTATGTTGTGCACGCCGAGCAGCGACGTCGTGCACTCCACACGCGTGCCGTACAGCCACAGCGTGAACACGCTCCCGTCCTCGCACACCGCGACGTCGGAATACCTTACGGGAGAATTTTCGTCCCTGCCCGCCAGCACGATGTTGCCGTAGCGGTTTTCCGCAATTCTCGGCACGGACGCAAGAGAGTCGTTCACTATGCACACTCCGTCTTCCGCACGCACGTCCAGGATTTTCAGTTTTTCGCGCATTATGGCTTCGCGGCTGCCGAAGGTTTCGAGGTGCTGGTCGTTCACTCCCGTGAGCAAGGTATGCGACGGCCGCACTATGCGCATAAGCCTGCCTATATCCCCTTTCCGCCGCGCACCCATCTCCGCAATGAACACGTCGTGGGTCGCGTCCAGCGTCTTCACCGTCTTCGCTATGCCCATCGGCGTATTGTAGCTTTCGGGGGTGGCGAGCACGTTGAAGCGTACGGACAGCATAGCCGCCAGCGCTCCTTTTACGGAAGTCTTGCCGAAACTCCCCGTTATCCCTATCCTGATGAGGTCGCGGTCCGCCCTGAGCGCGGCACGCGCACGCCTTTCGTAGCGCAGATTGTTCATCCGTTCGAACACGTTCACGACGGACAAAACGGCGGCGAACAGCAAAGGGAATATGACGGACAGCCCGAAAAAGACGAGATACCGCAGATAACCGTCTTCCGTCTGCGCGTTAAGCAGCGCAACCGCCGCGGTCACTGCGGCGGACGAGGCAAGAGCTACCGCGATAAGCCCTCTCACCGCGCGTTTGGTGTAACGGAAAGGTTTCTTTTTCTTCGGGGTTTCTTCCACGAAATAGAGCGCGACTTCCGCAATGCAGAAAAACAGCGACACCAGAAATCCCCAGAATATCCGCGACGACAGGAACCAGCATCCCGCCCATATCCCGCCGAACACGAGTATGCACACGAGGTCGGTGACGTAAGCCGAGCGTATCCTGCGGCTTTTGAAAATCTCCGCCACGCGGTAGTTGTCCTGTTGCACCGCGTAAAGGTACGGGCGCGCCATAAACACCCCCATCACGAACGCGAAAAGCATAAAATACCAGTCACCGCGCGCCAGCGTCATAATTCCTCCTCACGACAACGTACGCGCTATTATATGCGGCAGGAATTCGAGCCGTTCCCTTTCCTCCTTTTCGGGCGTATTTCAGGATGTCTTTTCGGGTTTCTTTCCGGAAGCGTCGACATCCGCCGCGGAACGCAAAACAAATACTGGAAACAATTATAATACGAGAAAATCTTCCGTCGGAGATTAGCCAATGCGTAATGGGCTATTCCGTCCCTTCCAGGAAGGCTTTCAGCACGGGGAAGAAGGTCGGGTCGGTGAGGTACGCGAAATGTCCGCCGCGCAGAAGGAACAGGTGCGCACCGCGAATGCCGCGCGCGAATTTTTTTGCCATATAAAGCGGCGTATCGCGGTCGTCCTCTCCCCAGAACACCGCCGTGGGACACCCGATTTCGGACAGCAGCGGCGTCTGGTCGTAATTCACCACCCTCACGAAAGTGGCTTTCATCACGGGCGACAGGACGCTGTAATCGGAAGACCCCGCCAACCCCTTTTTTCCCATCTTTCTGAGCAGCTTGTGCGCCGCAACCCTGAGGTAATAGGACGGCTTTCTGCGCGGTTTCAGCCCCGCGGCGTCGACGAGCGCGAGCGCGCGGACGCGTTCGGGGTGCTTCGCCGCGATTTCGAGCGCCACCCTGCCTCCGAAACTGTGCCCGACGAGCGCAAAAGAACGCGCTCCCATCCCGTCCGCAAGCGCAAGCACTTCCTCCGCGTAATCCGCGACCGTGTAAGGGCGCGTAGGTTCCGCACTCTCTCCGAATCCGGGAAAATCCACGCACACTCCGCGCATACCGCCCGCAAGCGCCTTTGCGCAAAACAAAAAGGCGGAGGCGTCGCCGCCCCAGCCGTGAAGATAAAACACCGTTTTTCCGCTTTCGCCGAAAGTCAGACTATGCACGCTCCTCCGTGTCGAGCCACATAACGTAGGCGTCGAAGAGATTGTTGTAGTACTTCTTCCGTACGCCCACCACCTTGAAGCCGAAATCCTCGTACATCGAGATTGCGACTTTGTTGGTGGTCTTCACTTCCAGCGTGATGTATTTCGCGCCCTTTTCGCGCGCCTTGCCTATCAGCGTCGCCATAAGGAACTTGCCTATGCCCTTTCCCCTTTCGGAGCTTTTGACGGCGATGTTCGTGATGTGCGCTTCGTCGAGCACGCTGTGGAAACCGCCGTAACATATCACTTCGTCCCCGCGCGTTCCCACAACGTAAGTCGCGTCGGGGCTGCCCACTTCGGGGATGAACATATTTTCCGTCCACGGCATATCGAAGGCTTCCTTTTCGATTTCCGCCATCTGCCGCAGATGTTCGTATCGCAGCGGTTCAAACCTCATTCGCATTCCTCTCCGCCTGCGATTTTCTCATATAAAACGGCTCGAACGCGGTGACGAAATCCCCTCTCGCCGCCTTTTCCGCCGCTATGCGAGCCAGCGTATCCGCGCGTCCGCCCGAAGGCGAGAAAAGGAAAGTATGCTCTCTTTCCGCGCCCTCCCGCTCTTCCGCGGGGATAAACCCCGTCCTCACGGGGACGCCGTCTTCGCATTCCGCGAAATACAGGTTGCCTCTCCCCGCTTCCACCGCGGCGTACGCTTTCGCTCTATTGTACGCGATGATTTCGAATTCCGTCACCGCAATCTTTGCCGCCCCCGTGCCGCGGCAGAGCGCGGACGCGGTCGCCGCGCCTATGCGTATGCCCGTAAACGACCCCGGACCCGTCACCGCCGCAACGGCGTCGATTTCGGAAACGTCGAGCCCCGCTTCTTTCAGGGCGGCGTCGATTTCGGACAGAATTATGCGCGTGTGCCCGGTTTTGCCCGCGTCGACGGAACGCGGAAAATTCTCCGCGCCCTTCAAAACGCCTGCCGTAAGCACGTTCTGGGATGTGTCGAGATAAAGAATGTTCATAATCCGCGCACGGAGCGCGCTCACGCTTGGGCTTTCGCCCCGCCCGTACGTTTTTCCCTGCGGATGTCCTTATTTTCGGCGCTGTCCGTCACGGTAAACGTCCTTTCGTGCTCTCCGTCAAGGGTTATTCTGACATTTATAATGCGCCCTGTCAAGTCGGTGAACTTGTTCCACTCGATGACTTTCACCGCATTTTCCGGCACGGTGTCCGTGAGTCCGAGCTCCTCGCTCTCCTCCGCCGATTCCAGGCGGTACATATCCATATGGCACAAAGGAAGCCTGCCGTCTTCGTATACGTTCATAATCGTGAAAGTCGGGCTCGTGACCTCTTCTTTCACTCCGAGCGCCGCGGCAAGTCCTTTCGTGAACGTGGTCTTCCCCGCGCCGAGGTCGCCGTCCAGCAATACGGTTTCACCGCCCGTCAGCGTGTCCGCCACCTTCTTCGCGATGGCGAAAGTTTCCTCTTCCGACGCGCTTTCGTACTCTCCCGACAGTTTGTGCCTGAGAGAAGTCCCTTCCCAATGCAGTATTCTGCTCAGCCGCTTGTAAAGCAGGAACGCGAGCAACGCGATGATTATGTAACGCAGTAGGTTGAACGGCACAATGCCCAGTCCGAGATAAAAGGCGTAAAAGGTGTCCGCCGTGGCATTCGGATAAATGACCGCGCACATCCCCACCAGGGAGTCGAAGTCGCCGTTGAAATACAGTTCCGTATAAAACGGTATGGAGATGTAGCGGTTGACGATGACCGCCGCGGCGGTGGCAAGCACCGTGCCCGTCACAAGTCCCCAGAATGCGTGCTTGCGGTCCTTCTTCACGGCATAGAATATCGCCGCGGGCAGGACGAACACCAGCCCCAGCAGCATATCCGTCAGTTCCCCCACGAACGCGGTAGACGTCAGCGGCAGCTTGAAAAGGCATTTCAGCACTATGACAAGCGCTCCCGCGACGGGTCCCATCGAAAAGCCGGCAAGCAGAGCGGGAAGCTCCGAAAACTGCATTTCGAGGAAACTCGGAAACATAAACGGCAGATTGAACTTCGCCATATAGAGCGCGAAGGACAGAGCCGTGAGCAACGCCAGTTTGGCGACGTAAGCCGCCGACATTTTGAGAGTGATTTTCTTTTTTCCGATTTGCATAATTCCTCCCGAAGGGCGTCAAAAAGCCCCGATGGTATACAAATCGGGGCAATGCAAAGCAGAATGGATTGCACTTCTTCCATCCGGACTGTACCGTCGGTACGGGAATTTCACCCGTTCGGCTTGCAAAGCAAGTTCGCGGACTATACCGCCGGTGAGGAATTTCACCTCGCCCCGAAGCAACACCATAATATAACCGCGGACGGTTCTTGTCAACAAATCCGCAAAAAACTTCCCGTCCCGCCAGAAAAAACACGGAAAGGTATGTATTCCGTCCCATCTGACGACAATCTCCGTATGGAAACCCTTTATGTGAACCCGAATATCCCTTCTCACGCCGAAAGCACGGAGCGCACAGCCGCTTATCCCGCGGACGCCGCCCTCGCGGCGGAATATTCCGCGCTCGAAAATCCCCTCGTGCTCGCCGCGCGCGCTTTCGAATACGGCGGAACGGTGGTGCTCGCCGTCCTCACCGAACCCATCTATCTTTCCAGCGACCGCGCCGCGCTGAAAACCCTGCTCAAAGACAACGCGGAGAAAAACACGGGCAAGTCCGTCGCGGTGTCGTTTGACCTCGAAGTCTACCGCCGCATATCCCGCGATATGTCGGACGGGCTGAAAACCGTCCTGCTCAAAAAAGTCCTTGCCTGACGCAAAAACGACCGAAACCATTCTCAAAACGCCGCGAAAGTATAATACTTTTTGCCGTTTTTGAGAATAGTAAAGCGCGCAAACTCTACTGTTTGCGCGCTTTTTGTCAATCCGCCGAAAATTTATTTCGCGGGATAAAACTCTACGTTATCTCCGTCCGTCCACAGCTTTTCGAGGCAGTAGAACATTCTGGTGTCGTCGTTGAAGACGTGCACTATGACGCTGCCGAAATCCAGCACCGCCCATTTGCCCTCGCGCACGCCGTCGCTCCGAAGCGTCGGCACGCCCGCGTCTTCCAGCTTTTCCGAAACGTATTCGGCAAGCGCCTTGACCTGCTTGTTGCTGCGCGCCGTACATATGACGAAGTAGTCCGCGACCACCGTCAGGTGCGACACGTTGAGCACGGTGATGTCGACGGCTTTGCGCTCGTCGAGTTCCTTGCATACTGCGTTTTTGATTTCTTCGGGACTCATTTGTTCTCCTTATTGTGCGCCTTGGCGCGTTTTTCTTTCACGGCTCTCCCCTTTTGCGAGTTCGGGAAGATAAAATTCGACGGCGTCCTCCGTCAGAGGATAGACTTTCCCGCCCTTCTTTTCGAGTTTCAGATAAGTGTACGCCAGCACTTCGCGGAAACCTCTCTCGAAATCCGCGTCCACGGCGGCCCGCAGCTGCGGAATCGGGTCGTATTCCCTGTCGTACGAGGTGCTGTCGGCGGTATATATCAGCCTTTCCAACACGGTCATATCGGGTTTCGCCGTGGTGTGATAGCGGATGGCGCCGAGTATGTCCTTGTCCGTTATGCCGAAATCCCTTGCAGCTTTTTCCGCACCGAGGAACTGGTGCAGCACGGGAGTGCCTATGCTGTCCGACGGCACGTCGAGACCGTCCGCGGAAGGACGTTCCTTCGCATTGTCGTGCAGAAGCGCGGCGAGGAACACCTTGTCGAAGTCCTGCCTGAGATTATGGCGCGAGTTGAGGTCAACCGCACGCATAACCGCCTGAACGGAATGCGCGTAGAGCTCCGCGCTCTCCATTCCTTTGAGTTTTTCCGCCGCGGCGGCGTGAGTGCGGAACAAACCGTGAGAAGTTATATATTCCGCCACCTTTGCGGGCACTTCGTCGCAGTCCTCGCCGAGGAGAAATTTCGCCTTTATGCGCCCCGAGGACACGTCTTCGCCGAGAAAATCCAGAAGAATAATCTCTCCGCCGTACTTTTTCAGTGCGGCGTCGCGCTGTGCCGCCGCATCCCCGCAGCCTTTGCGCGGCGCAACCGCAACGGGACATATTTTCATTATGGCTTCGGGATTGCGCCACGTGTCGAGGTCGCGCAGACTGTCGCCGCCTATGAGGTATATTATGTCCCCGTACTTTCTTTTCATTTCCGCAAGCAGGATGCAGGCGAAATTGTCCTTGCCGCGCCGTTTTTCTTCGTCGTCGACCACGACTTCGCATCCGACGTCGGAAAACGCCAGACGGCAAAGTTCCTCACGCGTGGCAAAATCCAGAAACCCCGCGCTCTTGTGCGGCGGGTAATACGTCGGAAGAATGACCGCGCGTTCCGCCCCCGTGGTTTCCACGGCGCAGCGAAGCGCTTTTATATGTTCGTTATGCGGCGGGTCGAACGCGCCGCCGAAAATCAACGTCGGCATAATTGAATTATACCATCCTGCGGCGAAATTTCAAGCCGCGCCGCCCATTTTCCGCGTCGGAATGCGGCCGCGGTGCGCTTGCGCGCATAAAACGCGGCGTCCGTGTCGAAAATCATCTTATGGCACGCTTTGTAGACTATGCGGCGCTCACGGTCATATCCTTTCTGCTCACGCTCGTGTGGGCAACATTGCTGTTCGACAGCTGGACGGCGGTTTTCGCATTCGCTTCCGCCGCCGCGCTCATAGTGCTGGTCACGGCGGTTTACATAAAACGGGGCACGAAAAAACCGTGTTCCTGCGACAGACTGACGATAGAATGCGCCGTCCGCCCGCCGTCCTATCTCATCGGACTGCTGAAATCCGCCGCGGACAATCCCGCCTGCGAATACGGCGCGAATTACGTCCTGACGGCGGACAGCGTAATATTCGCCGCGGTCAAGCTCTCCGCGCTGGGGCTGAACGACCTCAACAACCTGCTGACCAAAGCGGACGAACTCGGCAGAAAGCGCATTTTCGTCATCACGCAGTCGGTGGACCGCCGCGCCTATCAGTTGCTGCAATTCCACGAAGTCCGCATCACGGCGGTAAAAATGCGCGCGGTCTACCGCTGGCTGTCAAAGCGCGGCGCGCTCCCGAACCTAAAACGCGTGAAGCAAAAGTTCTCACTCTCCGCGTTTTTCGAAGCCGCGCTGCGCAGAAGCAACCTGAAAAACTATCTGTTTTCGGGCGTGATACTCGTATCCGTCGCCTTTCTCACCCCGCTGAAAATATATTATCTCGTTTTCGGCAGCATATCCCTTCTGATGGCATTGCTCACGCTCACCCCTCTCGGCAAAGGCCATTTCGGCGGCGACAAGATTTTCGACGGACTTTGCTCCGCGCCCGAAACGTCTTCCGAAAGCGAAGGCAACTCCGAAGACGGCGCGGAATCTAGCCAAAACGCCGAGGACAACTCGGACAAAATGCAGTCGGACGACGGTCGGGATAACAAATCGGACGGAACGCCCGCCGACGGCGAATGATTTCGCAAACGCAAAACTCTCTCGAATTTTCCCCGCCGCGCATCTTTACGAAAGATTGGGGGTTGGGTTGTCACCGTCAGAGAAACGGAGGAAGAATTCGTTATGGTTGTGCGTTTGCCGCAGCAGACGAACGGTCGGTGAAATCAAAAAACGGAGATAACCGAAGCGTGTAAACAAAAAAACGGAGCGTCCCGCAGGCGCTCCGTTTTTCAATCCGTCATCCGTCAATCCATCCATTCGAATTCGAGGTCGGAAATGACGACCGTATCCCCTTCCTTCATTCCCTTGCGTTTCAGCTCGTCTATGACGCCGCGGTCTTTGAGCACTTTCTGGAAAAAGGCGAAAGATTCGGGCGAAGAAATGGTGACGTTCTGGATGAGGAAATCCACAAGTCCGCCGTCCACGAGGAATGAGCCGTCTGGCAGGCGCGTTACGGTGAACTTCTGGTCCGACCTCTCTTCCAGCACCGCGTCCGCGGATATGGGCGTACGCGCGGGGGGAGGAAGCTCGTCCACCTTACGCTTCATCACTTTGAGCAGCTCGTCCAAGCCGCTATATGTGACGGAACTGACGGGATAAACTTCCTTGCCGGTCAGAGTGCGGAGTTTCTCCACGGCTTCGTCCGCGCCGTCGGGGATGAGGTCGGTCTTGGACGCGACGACGATTTCGGGAGTTTCGGCAAGTTTTTCGCTGTACGCGGCAAGTTCCGCGCGTATCTTCACATAGTCGTCGTAAGGGTCCCTTCCCTCGCTGCCCGAAACGTCCACGACGTGCACGATGAGGCGGACCCTCTCGATATGCCGCAGAAAATAATGTCCGAGCCCCGCGCCGTCGCTCGCGCCTTCAATTAGCCCCGGAATGTCCGCTATGACGAAACTGTCGTCGAACATCTGCACCACGCCGAGGTTGGGATTTATGGTGGTGAAATGATAATTCGCGATTTTGGGCTTTGCCGAAGTGAGGACGGAGAGCAAAGTGGACTTTCCGACATTCGGAAATCCCACAAGCCCGACGTCCGCTATGGTTTTGAGTTCCAGCGTGACCTGCCTTTCCTCCGTGGTTTCTCCCAGCTGCGAAAAACCGGGAGCCTGCCGCTGTGCGTGGGCAAAACGCGCGTTACCCTTGCCTCCGCGGCCGCCCGTAAGCGCGACGAAACGGTCCCCTTCCTCAAAGAGGTCGGCAACGGTTTCTCCCGTGCGCGTATCTTTTATCACCGTGCCGACGGGCACCTTTATGACGAGGTCCTCCCCGCTTTTGCCCGTACAATTCCGCCCTGCGCCGCTCGCGCCGTTTTCGGCGCGGAAATGTTTTTTGAACTTGAAGTCGACAAGGTTGTTGAGGTTTTTGTCGGCAAGAAACACGATGTTTCCGCCGTTGCCGCCGTCGCCGCCGTCAGGTCCGCCGTTGGGCACGTATTTTTCCCTGTGGAAGGACACGGCGCCGTTGCCGCCGTTGCCCGCTTTTATGAATATCTTTACGTAATCAAGAAACATCGTCTTTCTCCGCCGTGTGCCGCAAAACGCGGACCTTCGTCACAGTTTTCCCGCCGCTTTCAATTCCTCCGTTATGGCGTGCGCGCTGCGCTTGCCCGCACCCATAGCCAGAATCACCGTTGCCGCGCCCGTCATCGCGTCGCCGCCGGTATAAAGCCCGCGCACGGACGTCCTGCCACATTCGTCGGCAACGATAGTGCCCTTGGGCGTCGTTTCGAGCTGCGGAAAGCTGCGTTTGATTATCGGATTCGGCGTCGTGCCGAGCGCGACAATCACCTCGTCGCAGGAGATGTCGAACTCGCTGCCCGCGACGGGCACGGGTCTGCGTCGTCCGCTCGCGTCGGGCTCGCCGAGCTCCATACGGATGCAGCGCATTCCTGCGACCGCCCCGCCCTCGCCCAGAATTTCAACGGGATTTGTGAGCAACTCGAATTTTATCCCCTCTTCTTCCGCGTGCTCTATCTCTTCCGCTCGCGCAGGCATTTCCGCGCGGCTCCGCCTGTAAACCAGCGTGACTTCCGCCCCCAGCCTGCGGGCAGTGCGCGCGGCGTCCATAGCGACGTTGCCCGCCCCCACGACGACGACGTTCCTGCCGCGCTGAACGGGCGTAACGGCGTCTTTTTCGTATGCTTTCATAAGGTTGACGCGGGTGAGGAATTCGTTTGCGGAGGACACTCCCGAAAGGTTTTCGCCCTTGACGTGCAAAAACGACGGAAGCCCCGCTCCCGTGCCCACGAAAACGGCGTCATACTCGCCGAGAAGCTCGTCAAGCATAACCGTTTTGCCGACAACCGTATTGGTTTCTATGTCCACTCCGAGCGCCACGACTTTGTCAATCTCGCGCTGCACCAGACTCTTGGGCAGCCTGAACTCGGGGATGCCGTACACCAACACGCCGCCCGCCTTGTGGAGCGCCTCGAACATAGTGACCCGCACGCCGGCTTTTGCCAAATCCGCAGCACAGGAAAGGGACGCAGGCCCCGAACCGACAACCGCAACGCGCGCGCTCCCGCGCTCTTGCGCGACGGGATGTATGCCCTTTTCCGCCGCATAATCCGCGACGTATCTTTCCAGCGCGCCTATCGCGACGGAACCACCGAGTTTTTCGCGGCGCACGCAGAACTTTTCGCATTGGTTTTCCTGCGGACACACCCTGCCGCATACGGCGGGCAGATTGTTGTCGGCAAGCAGCCTTTCGGCGGACTTGTCAAGCTCTCCCGCGCGGATGTGCGCGATGAAATCGGGGATATGCACCCCGACGGGACATCCCTTCATACAGGGCGCGTTTTTACAGTTCAGGCACCTTTCCGCCTCGGCAAGCGCAAGTTCGGGGGTGTATCCCAGCGCCACTTCGCGGAAATTCTTTATCCTCTCTTCCGGCGGCTGCGCCGGCATAGCGTGTCTTTTGAGGTCGCCCTTCATCTCGCACCTCCCCTGAGCCTGCACATATGCTCGTTTTCCTGCTCTCTGTATGTGCGGGAACGCTGTATCGCCTCGTCGAAATCCACCTTGTGCCCGTCGAATTCGGGTCCGTCGATACAGGCGTACTTTATCTCCCCGCCCACGGTAAGACGGCAGCATCCGCACATTCCCGTGCCGTCGACCATAACGGGATTCATACTGACAATGGTGGGAATGCCGAACTCCGCCGTGACGGCACACACCGCACGCATCATCGGCAGAGGTCCTACGGCAAGCACCGCGTCGTAACGGACGCCGCGTTCGAAAAGGTCGCGCGCAACGTCGGTCACAAACCCTTTCCGTCCGCTCGACCCGTCGTCGGTAATGACGTAAAGGTCGCGCGCAAACGTGCGGAACTCCTCCTCGTAAATGATGAGCGACTTGTTGCGTGCGCCGACGATGACGTCCGCGGGTCTGCCTTCTGCGGCAAGCTGTTTTGCCTGCGGATAAATGACCGCGCTCCCTATGCCGCCTCCGACCAAAAGAATGTCTTTATACTCCGACAGGTCGGTGGGATTTCCGAGCGGTCCTACAAAGTCCGCAAGGCGGTATCCGACTTCGCACCTCGCGAGCAATGCGGTCGTGTAGCCGACTTCCTGCACCAGAATGCATACCGTGCCCTTTTCGCGGGAATAATCGCAGACGGTGAAAGGCACTCTCTCTCCGTCCTCGTCCACGCGCAGAATGACGAATTGACCCGCACGGCAATGCTTTGCGACGTCGGGAGCGTAAACGACGTATTCGTTCACTCTCTCCGCAAGCGTCCTTTTGGCAACAATTTCGTATTTCTCCATACTTCCTCACACGCCCGCGCGCATTATGCGCGACGGACAAATCTGATGCGGAAAACGGGAAAAGTATTCTCATTTTCCGCAAAATGTATTATGCTTTTTGATGATTTTGATAATACTTGCACACTTCCGTGAGCTTGCACTCCGCGCAATTCGGCTTCTGGGAGTGACAGACGTAACGCCCGTGAAAAATGAGCAGGTGATGCAGGTGGCTCCACTTGTCTTCGTCAAACGCCGCCATAAGCTGCCTTTCCGTTTCCTCAGGCGTCTTCGCCGAAACGATGCCGAGGCGGTTGGACACCCTGAAAACGTGCGTATCCACCGCTATTGCGTTGCCGCCGTACGCCACGGCGTAGACTACGTTCGCGGTCTTGCGCCCCACTCCGCGCAGTTTCATCAGTTCTTCGCGCGTGGTCGGCATCCCTCCCATTTCGATTATGCTCGCGGACGCTTCCTTTATGGCTTTCGCTTTGTTGTGATAAAACCCGCAGGAAAAGATGTGTCTTTCCAGCTCCTCCACGGGCATTGCGGCGAAATCTTCGGGCGTGGACGCGATTTTGAACAGCTTGTCCGTAATCATATTCACGCGCTTGTCCGTGCACTGCGCGGACAGTATGACCGCGACAAGCAGCTGAAAGGGCGTGCCGAAATCCAGCTCGCAGTCCGCTCCGCCGTGCATTTGTTCAAGCAATCCGTAAATTTTTTCGTTGGTCGCATTCACGCGAACATTATTGCACACTTCCGCGCTCTTTGCAATCTATTCCGCGGCCCGATGCACAAAAACCGCCGTCTTTTGCGCTCCGTTTTTTCTCTTTTGCTCCTCGGGTGCCTTCGCCGCGCAGACTTATGCCGTAACGGCGAAGCGGCGGGCTACATCCGCCTCGCCGCTCCGCTCTCCGTAATGTAGAAAAATCCGATTGCCGATGTGAGCCGCATCCTTTCCAGAACCGCTCTCGCCTGTCCGAGGTTTTTCACCAGCAGTTTGACCGACAGCCCGCAGCCTGTCCCCGCGGATGACGGGGTGTTGATGATGCGCGCGGGTATGCGGTAGGTCGCCAGCTCCTCGTAAAAACGCATGGCATCGGAGCGCGAACGGAACGCAATAAAGAATTCTCTCATAAACCCCTCCGAATATTGTATGTATCCGTCCGCTAATATACAATACTGACGGATTTTTTCTTTTGACACACTCCCCTGCGTATCACACGGGAACGCGCGGGCATATCCTATTGCGGAGGAAAATATGATTTATCTCGACAATGCCGCAACTTCGCATTTCAAACCGCAGGGCGTGCTCGACGCGCTGACATACGACCTCGCCCATTCCGCAAACAGCGGAAGAAGCGGACACAAATACGCGCTGGACGCGGCAATGAAAATCGAGGATTGCAGGCGCTTTCTGCTCTCCGCGCTCGGCGCGCCGGAGGGGGAATACGGCATTGCGTTCACGAAAAACTGCACCGAAGCGCTCAACCTCGGCATTTTCGGTTTTCTGCGCGAAGGAATGCGTGTGGTGACGACGGCTTACGACCACAATTCCGTCCTGCGCCCCCTCTTCGAGCTCCAAAAACGCGGCAAAATCGAACTTATGGTGGTTGACCCCGCCGACAACGGCTTTGTCACGCCGGAACATCTCGACACCGCAATGCAGAATGCGGATTTCTGCGCGGTGAGCGCCGCCTCAAACGTGACGGGAGCGCGGATAAATCTGAAAGCGCTTGCGGAATCGGCGGCAAAATACGGCACGGTGACCCTTATCGACGGAGCGCAGGCGGTGCCGCTCGTCGAAATCGATATGAAAAAACTCGGCTTCGATATGCTCGCGCTGCCGGGACACAAAGGGTTGCACGGACCGCAGGGCACGGGATGTCTGCTATTCCGCACCGACCTCAGGCTCCAACCCCTGGTTATGGGCGGCACGGGAACGGCGTCGGACAGCACCTATCAACCCACCGAACCGCCCGAAGCGCTGGAAGCGGGGACGCTCTTTGCGGGCGGCATCGCCGCGCTGCACGCGGGCGCGAAATGGAGTTTTGCCGAACGCTCCCGCAACGCTCCGCACGTCAGAAGACTTGCGGAAGAGCTCACGGAATATCTCAAAGGACTTGACGCGGAAGTCTACACCAAGGACCCCGCCCTCGGCGTCGTGTCCTTCAATCTCAAAGGCAAAGAGAGCTCTTTTGTGGCAAATGCGCTGGCGGAAAGGGATTTTGCCGTGCGCGGCGGACTGCATTGCGCGCCTCTTGCGCACCGCGCTCTCGGCACGTCCGAACGCGGCGCCGTGCGCGCAAGCATAGGCACGGACAACACGGAAAAAGACATTTACCTTTTCGTCGCGGAACTCGAAAGGATAAACGTGCTCCGAAGATAGCCTTCCCGCGCGGACATATGCGGAAAGGCGGCGCAATGCGCCGCCTTTGTTTTCCGTGCCTCACTGCATACGGCACCGGGAAGCGCGCGTTCCGCACGAAAAGCCTTTTATGAGCTTTTTACAGTCTGAACACGCGCACTCCGTCCACGACGCACGACGACGCGACGATAATGCGCTTCGCCTCGCGCGGAGTCAGCGCGGAATACCTCTCGTGCAGCAGACAGCACGCGCCCGCAACGTACGGCGCGGACACCGACGTGCCGGACATCATCGCGTAAGTTCCGCCCGCGTCCACGCCGCGCACAGCGACGCCGGGAGCGTACACGTCGGGACGGTACACCCCCTGATATACGCCGGATGACGAAAACGGGGCGACTTTCAGGTTTTCGTCCACCGCACCGACGGTGATGACTTCGCCGCTCACCCCCGGCGATTTCAGCCCGCCGACGCCGCTGTTGCCCGCCGCGCACACCACCGTTATCCCGCTTCGCGCAAGCATTTCCGCGCCGAGTTTAAGAGGGTCGGCGGAGGCAAGCGGGTCCGCGCCGAAACTCATACAAGCGACTTTCACGTTCAGTCTGCGGAAATTGTCGTAAAGCCATTGCATACCTTCGAGTATGGTGAACGCCCCCGTTTCTCCCGAAGCGGAAATGACCTTTACGGACACGACGTCCGCCTGCGGCGCTACGCCGTGCACCTCACCCGCCGAAAGGATGCCGTTGCCCGCCGCGACGCCCGTCACGAACGTGCCGTGACCGTTGTCGTCGTACGGAAACTCTTTCCCTCCCACGAAATCGCGGAATTCTTTCACGCGGTCGCGCGGAATGCTGATGTCGGAATGCGGCGAAACCCCCGTGTCGAGCACGCAGAGAGTTACCCCGCGCCCAGTCAGCCCTTTTGCGGAAAAAATCTCCGCTTCCGCATTTGCCGCCGCAGAACTTGCGCCGACGTCCGCGGAACGCCCGCCCTCCGACGCGCCTGACGCGCCCTGCTTCGCTTCGCCGTCATTTTCGGCCGTTTCTCCGGCCGCGCCACCGTCGCGCGTATCGAGGGCGTCCAGCGCGCTCACGCGACCGCTTGCCGAAACGGACACCACTTCGTGCATTTCCGCAAGCCGCACCGCGTCCTTTCTGTCGCACCTAAGCCCCAGCGCACTGATAAACGGAAACATCGCCGCCACTTTGAAATGGCGCGCTATGTAACCCAACTGCCACGGGTTGCGCACCCGCACCACCGCGTCCGCCTCGCCTCCTGCGGCAAGTACGCTTACAAGTCCCTCGTCAAGTTTTTTCATACTACCTCAACATCCCTATTATTTCGCGCATACGGCGCACCTGCTCCGCAGTCATATACGGCGCCGCCATACGGCAGAACTCGTCGAGCCTGTCCACGTCGAGAAGCCCCTGTGCCCTGAGGGAGGACGCCTCGCGCATAAGCTCCTCGGACAGCTCCTCCCTGCTCATTGTCGAATACTGCGCCGCGCGTTCCGCCACATCCTGCGGAATGTCGCCCGGCATACTTCCGTCCGTGCGTCCGCCGTTCTGCGGCCGACCGTATCCGCCGCCCTCTCCGCCGACGCCGTAACGTGTTCCGAAGCCGCCGTAGCGCACTTCGCCCTCAGATGAGTAACCGCGGTTGTCCGAACCGCCGTAGTTTCGGTAATCGTTCATTGCCACCTCCGTCACAATCATAATATGACGGCATATATTGAATTGCGTGAGGTGGATATGAACGCGGATATGAACACCTTGATGGCTTTGATGTCTATGATGAACAAACCGCCGTCGCAGGACGGCGGGAATCCGATGCAGACGATGCTGCCGCTGATTATGGGAATGATGGGCGGACGCGGCGCGGAAAACGCGGGCGCGGACGGAAGCGCACAGGGCGGAAACTCAATGCTCAAAATGCTGCCTATGCTGATGAATATGATGCGCGGAGGAAATCCCTTCCCCGCGGGCGGCGCGGACGGAGGTCAATCCACAGGCGAAGAACGGCAGCAGAACGGCGACAGACGGGACGGAGAAAACGGAGCCCGTCCTTTCGCCGCGGAAGACGGGCGCGCCTCGCCGCGCGCGCAGGAGCGCGCAAAACCGCCGTACGCACGCACGCCCTTTTCGGAGATAGGGTTTGCGGGAGCGGAAGTGCGCGGTTTTATGGAAACTCTGTGGCGGATAAGGCGGAACGTCTGAAAACACCGCGGATTTTTCGGAAATCGGAAAACAAAAGAGCCGCGCTTTTGCGCGGCTCGGTTTGACTTTTTTAGATTGTCAGAAGATAACGTCGTTTTCGTAAAGCGGATGCGCCTCGCACAGCGCGAGCACCTTTTCCGTCACGCGGGGAATGGCTTCCTCCCCGTTCTTTATGATGTCCGCAATGCAGCCGCCGATGACTTTCATATCCTCTTCTTTCATACCGCGGGTGGTGACTGCGGGAGTGCCGATACGCACGCCGCTGGTGACGAAAGGCTTTTCGGGGTCGTTGGGCACGGCGTTTTTATTGACGGTGATGTGCGCTTCGTCCAGCCATTTTTCGAGCTGTTTGCCCGTGACTCCCGTTCCTACGAGATTGAGCAGCATAAGATGGTTGTCCGTGCCGCCGCTGACGAGGTTTATGCCCTCCGAAAGCAGAGTGTCGGCGAGCGCCTTCGCGTTCTTGACCACCTGCACCTGATACTCTTTGAACTCGGGAGTGAGTGCTTCCTTGAACGCGACCGCCTTCGCCGCGATGATGTGCATAAGAGGGCCGCCCTGCGAGCCGGGGAAAATGATTTTGTCGATGCGCTTTGCGAGCTCTTCGTCGTTGGTCATAATAAGACCGCCGCGGGGCCCGCGCAAAGTCTTGTGCGTCGTAGAGGTGATGAAATCCGCATACGGCACGGGAGAAGGATGTACGCCTGCGGCGACGAGCCCCGCGATGTGCGCGATGTCCACCATAAAGTATGCCCCGACTTCGTCCGCTATGGCGCGGAACTTGTCGAACTCTATCGTGCGCGCATACGCCGACGCGCCCGCAACGATGAGTTTCGGCTTGTATTCCAGCGCCTTGGCGCGCACGTCGTCGTAATTTATTCTGCCCGTTTCGGGGTCAAGCCCGTAGGACACGAAGTTGAAAAGTTTTCCGCTGAGGTTGACGGGAGAACCGTGGGTAAGATGCCCGCCCTCGGACAAAGACATTCCGAGCACGGTGTCGCCGGGTTGCAGAACCGCATAGTAGACCGCGAAATTGGCGTTTGACCCGCTGTGCGCCTGAACGTTTGCGAATTTCACTCCGAAGAGCTCTTTCGCGCGCTCTATGGCAAGCTCTTCCGCACGGTCGACGAACTGGCATCCGCCGTAGTAACGCTTACGGGGATAGCCCTCCGCGTATTTGTTGGTGTAAAAGCTGCCCGCCGCCGCCATTACCGCGGGGGAAACTATGTTCTCGCTGGCGATGAGTTCGAGATTGTGCTGCTGACGGTGAAGTTCCTCCACCATGGAATCATAAAGTTCGCCGTCCACGGCTTTGATGCATCTGAGGTCTACCATACGTTCTCCTTTTGTGATGTGACGGGGAAAAACCCCCGTAAAAAAGTCAAGCCCGCATAAGCGGGCATTGCTTTACAGGTTTTTGTCGAGCGCCGCCGCAAGCTGCGCTTTCTGACGGAAGCCAATCATTTTGTCCACGACTTTGCCCGCCTTGAACACGAACACGGCGGGAATGGTCATAATTCCGAACCTTTCCGCCAGGTCGGGACAGTCGTCCACGTTGACTTTGCCGACGACGGCCTTGCCGACGTAATCGTTCGCCACGTCTTCCACGACGGGACCGAGCATCTTGCAGGGACCGCACCAGCTTGCCCAGAAATCCACCATAACGACGTCGTTGGACGCGATGATGTCATCGAAATTGTCGCTCGTGATTTTCACGCAATTTTCGTTCATTTTTTTCTCCTTCCGGCTTATTGCCGTTCAGCATTATGCTGCGAGTTGTTTACGTTTTTATTCCCGTCTTCCGCAGGTGCGGCGCTCTCCGCGCTCCGCTTTGCCGCCTCTCCCGAAAGAGCGGACGGAGGCGGACAAATTTCCACCATCTGCGGCGCAAACCCTTTGCGCTTCCTGATGACGAAACGGTCGAGAAGGAAGGCTATCACAAACCCCGCAACCAATCCGCCGACAGCCAGAAGAGCCTGCGCAAGTTCGCTGAGCAGCGACCCCGCGCCCACGCCTATTCCGACGAGTACAAGGGGTATTATATAGACTATGAGCGCGGCTGTCAACACAAACCGCTCCCCCATACGCACGCTGACGAAATCTCCGACAACCGCACCGAGAGTGTTCTCGATGACAATCTGAACTTTCATTCCGTCCTTTGTCACGGCGCACATATGACAGCTGTCGCACGCGCTCTTTCTGTCGAACTGTACGGTGGCTTTTCCGCCTTTGACTTTCGTGACGACGCCGCGCTCGGTCATTCTTTCACCGCCGCAGCGACGTCCGCCGCCGCACACGCAAAACTCTCGCCCGTCGCCATATTTTTGAGGGTGACTTCGCCGCGGTCCAGCTCGTCGTCGCCTATGACCGCAGCATAACGCGCGCCGCACTTGTCGGCGTATTTCATCTGCGCTTTGAGCCCTCTTCCCATAAGGTCGAATTCCGTCTTTATGCCCTCTTTGCGGAGCATAGCCGCAAAGCGCGGGGCGAATTCCTCGGCGCGCGCGCCGAGAGCCGCGACATACACGTCCGTCCTTTCCGGCTCCGCACGCAGAGCCCCCGTGTTTTCAAGCACGAGCAGCAGCCTTTCCAGCCCCAGACCGAACCCGACCGCGGGGGTGGGTTTGCCGCCGACTTCCTCCACGAGATGGTTGTATCTGCCGCCGCCGCACACCGTCCCCTGCGCTCCGATGTCCTCGGACACGAATTCGAACACCGTACGGGTGTAATAGTCCAGCCCGCGCACGATGGACGGATTGACCTCGAACGGGATGCCGAGCCCTCCGAGTATCGCCTGCACTCCCGCAAAGTGTGCCTTGCAGTCGTCGCAGAGATAATCCGTGATTTTGGGTGCTCCCGCGGTGATGCGCCTGCATTTCTCTTCCTTGCAGTCGAGGATGCGCAGCGGATTGCGGTCGAAACGGTCGCGGCAGGACGCGCACATATCGGCAAGATTGTCGCCGATATACTTTTTGAGGGCGGCATTGTATTCCGCACGGCAGGTGCGGCAGCCTATGCTGTTGATGTTCAGTTTCAGCGCGTTAAGCCCCGCGGACGTAAGAAAGGTGTGCGCAAGCGCGATGACCTCCGCATCCGCGGCGGGAAGCTCGCTTCCGTACAGCTCGACTCCGAACTGGTGATGTTCGCGCAGTCTGCCGTTCTGGGGACGTTCGTAGCGGAACACCGACGCCAGATAGTACGCTTTCATCGGCAGTCCCTGCTGTGCAAGCCCGTTTTCGATGAATGCGCGCGCAACGCCCGCCGTCCCTTCGGGGCGCAGAGTCATACTGCGGTTCCCCTTGTCGAGGAAGGTGTACATTTCCTTGTTGACGATGTCCGTGGTTTCGCCCACTCCCCTGGTGAAAAGTTCGGTATGCTCGAAAGTGGGGGTGCGCATCTCGCGGAAACCGAAAAGCGCGGCGACTTCTCTCGCCTTGTTCTCGACCCAATGCCACTTGTAGGCATCCTGCGGCAGCATATCCTTTGTGCCCTTGGGGATAGCAATCATATTCCCTCCGTCCGCCGCCTCCCGCGGCGCATAATCGGCTCAAAACGGTGTTCAACGCGCGTTTTGCACCGCTGAACACCGCTTTTGCGTCAAAATATTGTGTTTCCTCAGAGAATGTATTTCCTGAGCGACGCGGCTCGCAGCGACGTGGCGAGATGCGCCGTCACATAGTCCTTGTCGATGTGTATCGCCTTGGTTTCGTTGTCGTCCGCTTCGTAAAGCACGTCTTTCAGAAGATGTTCCAGCACTGCGTGCAGACGGCGCGCGCCGAGGTTTTCACTGTTCTCGTTTTCGTAATACGCCGTGCGCGCGATTTCGCGGATGGCGTCCTCCGTGAAGTCCAGTTCCACACCGTCCACGCCGAGCAACGCCTTATACTGTTTCAGCACCGCGTTGTCGGGCTCGGTGAGTATCTTGACGAAGTCGTCTTCCGTGAGGTTGTCCAGCTCCACTCTGATGGGGAAACGCCCTTGCAGTTCGGGGATGAGGTCCTCCATCTTGGACATATGGAACGCGCCCGCCGCGATGAACAGTATGAAGTCGGTGCGTATAGAACCGTACTTGGTCTGCACCGTGCTGCCTTCGACTATGGGCAGAATGTCCCTCTGGACGCCTTCGCGCGACACGTCGTGTCCCTGGTCCCTGCCCGCGCGCGCCGCAACCTTGTCTATCTCGTCGAGGAAGACCACGCCGTCCTGCTCCGCACGCGCAAGCGCTTCGGACGTGATGGCGTCCTGGTCGACCATCTTCTCCGCCTCCTGGTTGACGATGAAATCCATCGCCTGCTTGACGGTGAGCTTCCTCTTCTTTTTCTTGACGCCCATCATACCCCCGAAAATGTTTCCGAGGTCGATTTCGTTGCCGGGAGCGTTGCCGGGAGTGAGCTGTATGGGCTTGGGCTGCTGCTTTATCTCCATCTCGATGGTGATGCCGTCGAGATGTCCCGCGCGTATCTCGCTGAGCAGTTCTTCTTTAAGCTGCGCGTCGGACTTGTCCGCGGTGTCCGCCTTTTTGCGGATGGGCAGAAGCAGCTCGACGAGGTTGTTCTCCGCGATTTCCGTCGCGCGGGGCATAACCTCTTTGAACTTTTCTTCCTTGACCATACGCACGGAAACCTCGACAAGGTCGCGGATGATGCTTTCCACGTCCCTGCCCACATAGCCGACTTCCGTGAATTTGGTGGCTTCCACCTTGACGAAAGGCGCGCGCACGAGTTTCGCAAGCCTGCGCGCGATTTCCGTCTTACCCACGCCCGTGGGCCCTTTCATAAGAATGTTCTTGGGCGTGATTTCTTCCCTCATTTCCTCGGGAAGACGGCTCCTTCTGTAACGGTTGCGCAGCGCGATTGCCACCGCTATTTTCGCATCCTGCTGCCCTATGATATATCTGTCCAGTTCTTTGACGATTTGTTTGGGTGTAAGTTCCATATCCTTTCTCCTCAGACCGTTTCGACCGTGATGTGGTCGTTGGTGAAGACGCAAAGCTCCGACGCGATTTTGAGCGCGCGCACCGCAATCTCTTTCGCGTCGAGGTCCGTCGCTCCGGCAAGCGCGCGTGCCGCCGCAAGCGCGTAATTTCCGCCGCTGCCTATCGCGCATATGCCGCTTTCGGGCTCAATGACCTCGCCGCTGCCGGACACGATGTAAAGAGAGTTCGCATCCGCTACGATAAGCAGCGCTTCCAGCTTGCGGTACATCTTGTCGCTGCGCCAGAGTTCCGCGAGTTCGACCGCGGAACGCATAAGGTTTCCGCTGTATTTTTGCAGCATTTCCTCGAACTTTTCCGAAAGCGCGAACGCGTCGGACACCGAACCCGCAAAGCCGATGACGACTTTGTCGTTGTATATGCGCTTCACCTTGACGGCGTTGCCTTTCATAATGACGCTTTCGCCCATAGTGACCTGTCCGTCGCCCGCTATGGCGGTCATTCCGCCCCTTTTGACGGCACAGATGGTCGTTCCTCTGAATTCCATAAACACCTCCGCCGGATGTCCCGGCACGGTCTGCGGTGAGTTTTTCCGCAGAGCCGTATTTCAGTCGCGGTACCGCGTTTCGTCCGCAAAACGGATTATATCACGCACGGCGCGGTCGCGATAGTATTTTTTACGTTCTTTTTTGCCCACATCCCCCGCGTACGGCAGCAGCCCGAAATTTGCGTTCATAGGCTGAAATCCCGTGCCAGCGGAAGCGACGTAACGGCACAGCGCGCCCGTAACCGTCGTCGCGGGAGGCACCGCCGCGCTCTCCCCTCTGAGCTCTCTCGCGAGGGATACCGCCGCGACAAGTCCGCTCATTATGCTCTCGACATAACCTTCCACGCCCGTGAGCTGTCCCGCCGCGTACAATTTATTGTCGCCCGCAAACCTGAAATTCGCATTAAGACAGCCGTCCGAATTGAGATACGTGTTGCGGTGCATAACGCCGTAGCGGAGATATTCCGCCTCCGCAAGCGCGGGTATCATACCGAACACCCGTTTCTGCTCGCCGAAAGTCAGGTTGGTCTGAAAGCCGACTATGTTGTAGCAGTCGCCCGCCGTATTCTCGCGGCGCAGCTGCACGACGGCGTAAGCGCCCTTCCCCGTGGCGGGGTCGCGCAGCCCTACGGGGCGCAGCGGACCGAAACGCATAGCGTCCTCTCCCCGCCTTGCAATCTCCTCTATGGGCATACACCCCTCGAAAAGCTCCTTCCTCTCGAAGTCTTTCAGCACCACGGTTTCAGCCGCGACCAACGCTTCGCGGAACGCCAGATACTCCTCTTTTTCCATCGGGAGGTTGAGATAATCCTCCCCGCCCTTGCCGTAACGTCCGCCGAAATAGGCTCGGCGCATATCCACGGAGGAAAACTCGACTATGGGAGCGACCGCGTCGTAAAAGTGCAGGTTCTCCTCTCCCGTAAGTTCCGCAAGCCTTGCCGCGAGCGCGTCCGATGTGAGCGGGCCCGTAGCGACGACGGCGGGCCCCGAAGGCAGTTCCGTCACCTCTTCCCGCACAAGTTCGAAACGCGGATGAGAAAACAGTTCCTTTTCCACCGCCGCGGAAAACTTCGCCCTGTCCACCGCAAGCGCGCTGCCGGAAGGCACTCTGCACTCCCTCGCCGCCGCAAGCAGACGGCAGCCGAGCGCGTCGAGCTCCTCCTTGAACGTGCCGGAAGCGGTGTCGCCGCCCTCGGATTTGAGAGAGTTGGAACACACAAGTTCCGCAAGCGCGTCCGTGGAATGCGCACCCGTCATACGCACGGGGCGCATTTCGTACATCTTCACGCCGAAACCGCGGGACAGCAGCTGCAATGCGGCTTCGCACCCCGCAAGCCCTCCTCCGACCACGGTCACGACGTCGTTCATTTCTTATCTCCGTCCGCTTCGGCGGGAGCCGCCTCGCGGTGTCCGCATTGCTTGTTCATACAGACGTAAGTCTTTTTCTCGCCCCTGCCCGAAACGCGCATCGCGCCGCCGCAGTCCGGACAAAGTTTGGGCGCGGGCAGGTCCCAGCTGGTGAAATCGCACTTGGGATAATTGTCGCAGCCGTAAAACACCTTGCCCGCCCTGCTCGTCTTTTTGACGACGTCGCCGCCGCACTTGGGACATTTGCCCACGACTTCGACGATACGCTTGATGTTTTTGCATTCGGGATAGTTGGGACAGGCAAGGAATTTGCCGTACTTGCCGTCCTTTATCACCATCTTTGCGCCGCACTTGTCGCAAATCACGTCGCTCTCTTCGTCGGGCAGACGCCCGCCGCCCGCGGAATGATAGGCGCGGTCGATGAACTTCTGCAACCGCGGATAAAACGCCCCGATGAGCTCCTGCCACTGCTGTCCGCCGTCCGCGACTTTGTCCAGCGCGCCTTCCAGCCTTGCGGTGAAGTTGAGGTTCATAATGTCGGGGAAGTTCTTTTCCATATACTCGCAGACTATCTCGCCAAGCTGCGTCGGTTTGATGAATTTCTGCTCCTTTTCGGTATACTCGCGCTTTGCGAGCACGGAAATTATGGACGCGTAAGTGCTGGGGCGGCCAATGCCGTTCTCTTCCATTGCCTTGACGAGCGTCGCGTCATTGTAACGCGCGGGGGGCTTGGTGAACTTCTGCTCGCTCGAAACGTCGTCGAGGACGAGTTTTTCGCCCTCGTTGAGGTCGGGAAGGGTGTCCATTTCGTTCTGCTTGTCCTCGTCGTTTTCGGCGGTGGAAGTGTATACGGCGGTGAACCCCTTGAACTTCACGCTCCTGCCCTTCACCACGAAACCGAGCTTCGACTCCGCGCCCTCTCCCGCGATATGCACGCGCATTGTGTTGTACTGCGCGCTCTTCATCTGCGACGCGAGAAAACGCTCGTAAATGAGCTTGTAAAGGCGGAACTGGTCGCGGTCAATCTTGCCTTCCAGCGATTTGGGGGTGCGTTCGAGCGAAATGGGTCTTATCGCCTCGTGCGCGTCCTGCGCGTTGTCGCTGGTCTTGTAGACGTTGGGCGTGTTCGGCGCGTATTCCTTGCCGTAATGCTCCGTGATGAACGCAAGCGTGCCGCGCGCGAAGTCAGGCGACACCCTGACGCTGTCCGTGCGGATGTAGGTGATGAGGGCGTGCAGCCCCTCTCCGCCTATGTCCACGCCTTCGTAAAGCTGCTGCGCCACGCGCATAGCCCTGTCCGCCGCCATATTCAGCTTATGGTTCGCCTCCTGTTGCAGCGTGCTGGTGGTGAACGGAGGCGCGGGACGCGCCGTGCTCACGCTCTTTTTGACTTCGTCAACGGTATAGTGCGACCGCCGCATAATGTCGGTTATGCGGTTTGCCGTATCTGCGTTGTCCACTTTCAGCTTGTCGCCGTCGAGGTCGTTGAACGCCGCTTTGAATATGTTAGCTTTCGTGCGCGGCGCGCCCTCTTTCAGCAGCATTGCGAAAATGTTCCAATACTCTTCGGGCTTGAAATTCCTGATTTCGTTCTCGCGGTCGACAATCATTTTCAGCGCGGCGGACTGCACCCGTCCCGCGGAAAGCCCGGATTTCTTCCCCGCCTTTATCTTGCGCGAAAGAATGGGCGAAATTTTATAGCCGACGAGCCTGTCCAGCACCCTCCTCGCCTGCTGCGAGTCCACGAGGTTCATATCTATCTCGCGCGGGTTCTCCATCGCCGCGCGCACCGCTTTCGGCGAAATCTCGTTGAACTCTATCCTCACCTTGTCCCCCTTTATGCCGAGGGTGTTTTTGAGGTGCCAGCTGATGGCTTCGCCTTCGCGGTCCGGGTCCGTCGCGAGATACACTTTGTCATACTTCCCGACAGCCTGCGAAAGGCGTTTTATCGTTTCCTCTTTGTCGGGCGTGACGATATACTGCGGCTTGAAACCGTGTTCGACGTCAATGCCGAGAGTCCTCTGCGGCAGGTCGCATACGTGTCCTTTCGAGGCAAGCACGGTTGCGTCCCCGCCCAGATATTTCTGGATTGTCTTTGCCTTGGAAGGCGACTCGACTATGATAAGCTGTTTCATTCTTTCTCCTTTCGGTTCAGCACAATGCGTAATGATTGCCGCCCGTCTGCACGAGCGCGCCCGCAAGTTCCAGCCCGACAAGCGCACCCGAAAGCTCCGACGCGGTCAGTCCCGTGTCGGCGAGCAGTTCCTCGAAATGCTTTTCTCCGTCGTGCAGGCTGTCGAGAATAAGACTTTCCGTCATATCGAACTGCATCGGCTCTTCTTCACTCTTTTCGGCGGGTGCCATGCGGTAATAGGACAGAACGTCTTCGGGCGAAAGCGTGAGAGCGTGCGGCATTGTGCGCAGCAGCGCGTTGGTGCCTCTGCTCTCCTGCGAATATACGTTGCCGGGGATGACGAAGAGGTCCCTCCCCTGTTCCACGGCGGTGTTCGCCGTGATGAGCGAACCGCTCTTTTCGGCAGCCTCGGGCAGAAGCACGCCGCGGCAAAGTCCGCTGATTATCCTGTTGCGCTCGGGGAACCTGTACGGCATCGGATGGGTGCCGGGAGCGTATTCGGACAAAATCAATCCGCCGCTTGTCAGCACCGCCTTGTAAAGTTCGCGGTTTTCTGCGGGATAACACACGTCCACCCCGCAGCCGAACACGGCAACGGTGGGCGCTCCGCTCTCCACGCACGCCCTGTGTGCGCAGGAATCAATTCCTCTCGCAAACCCCGAAACCACGGTTATGCCCGCGCGTGCGAATTCCCTTGCAAACTCGTCGGCGAGTTTCGCTCCGTAACGCGTCGGGCGGCGCGTACCGACTATGGCGAGCGAAAACGTGTTCAGCAGCGACGCGTTTCCCTTTGTGAACAACACGGCGGGGCGAGCGTCCGTTTCGCGCAGCAGGTCGGAATATTCGTCGTCGAGATAAGTCACCCAGCCTATCCCTTTGTCCGCAAGTTCGTCGAAATAACGGTCCGCGCCGGATACGAAATTAAAGAAGTCGGTCGCGCTCTCGCCGAGAGCCGCGCACACCTTCGGGCGGAGCTCCGCCGACAGCAGTCCCGACGGCACGGGCGTGAGCGACAGCAAATGCTCCCTGCGCGAGGGAGTGAGTTTGTCCGTCCTTTGCAGCGCGACGAGCACTGCGGTTTCGGCGTCGCGTCCGTTCATCAGATATACTTCCTTTCCGTATTACGGTATTGTATCGCTTCCGCGATATGCTTGGGCAGAATGTTTTCCTCCCCTTCCAGGTCGGCTATCGTGCGCGCCACTTTTAAGATGCGCGTGGTCGCGCGTGCGGTCAGCCCCATTTTGTCGAACGCCTTTTTGAGCAGGCGCTCTCCGTTTTCGTCGACCGCACAATACTTCGCAATGTCCTTTGCGGTCATCTGCGAATTGGTGGCGATGTCCCTGCCTTCGAAACGTCTGCGCTGCACGGCGCGGGCGCGTTCCACCCTTTCCTTCACTTCCGCCGAAGTTTCGCCGCGTTCTCCGCCGCGCAATTCAGCATATTCCACTCCGTCCACCTCTATCTGCAAGTCTATCCTGTCCAGCAGCGGACCGCTGAGCTTGGACATATACGCGTGTATCTGCGCCGCGGTGCAGCGGCAGGTCTGCGTGCGGGAGCCGTAATTGCCGCAGGGGCACGGGTTCATACTCGCCACCAGCATAAAGTTGGCGGGATATTCAACGGAATGCATAACTCGCGCGACGGTCACTTTCTTGTCTTCGAGAGGCTGCCGCAGCGTTTCCAGCGCGTGACGGCTGTATTCGGGCATCTCGTCGAGGAAAAGGACCCCGTTGTGCGCAAGGCTCACCTCGCCGGGTCTCGCCTTCGCGCCGCCGCCTATGAGCGCGGGCACCGTAGCCGTGTGGTGCGGCGTCCTGAACGGACGCACCGCGACAATGCCTTCCGACCCGTCGAGTATCCCCGCAACGCTGTGTATTTTCGTCACTTCCACCGCTTCGGCGAAAGTCATATCAGGCATTATGGTGGGCACGCACCTCGCAAGCATTGTCTTGCCCGCGCCGGGAGGCCCCGACATCAGCACGTTGTGCCCGCCCGCGACGGCTATTTCCAGCGCGCGCTTCGCCGCCGCCTGTCCCTTGACGTCCGCCATATCCACGTCGTAGCGCAGGGTTTTCCGCGCCGCTTCGAAGCCGCGCTTCGCCACGGGTTCTGCGGGCGCGCCGTTTAAAAACTCCACCACTTCGCGCAGGTTGCCGAACGCATACGCCTCTATTCCGTCTATATAACCCGCTTCCGCCGCATTCGCCGCAGGCAGAATGAACTTTTTCTCTCCCTTCTGCATAGCGGAAATTAGCAGCGGCATAACGCCGTTCACGTGACGCAAATCGCCGTTGAGGGCAAGCTCGCCTATCATCACGAAGTCCTTATACAGTCTGCCCGTCACGGTTTCGGCGCATACCGAAATCCCTATCGCAATGGGCAGGTCCAGCGCCGCCCCTTCCTTCTTCGTTTCGGCGGGAGCCAGATTTACGGTTATGCGCCGCATAGGATAAGAAAATCCGCTGTTCTTTATCGCGGCGCGCACCCTCTCCTTGGACTCTTTCGTTGCGGCGGAAGCGAGGCCCACCGTTTCCACGCCGGGCAGACCGTTGTTGACGTCCACTTCCACGTCCACCGCATAACCTTCCAACCCTTCCAATGCGTAACTCTTGACCCCTGCAAGCATTAGGAAACCTCTTGAAAACAGAGAAATTATCACAAGTCTAGCACACGCCGACACAAAACGCAACAGATTGGGCGGACAATTAAAAGTCGCGCGCACGCGCGAGCGCGTGAGCGAGCGCAATTCGAAAGCGCGTGCGCCCGTGCGCGTTGAACGCGTTGAATTTTTTCGGGAGACTTTTTAACAATCGGTCGAAATCGGAATATTCCGACGCAAAAAACAGATTCTTACTCGCCTTTTTCTTCGGCACTCCCCCCGTCCGCCTTTGCGGCAAGATAACGGGAGAGCGCCCCGTCCGCAAGAAGCACCGCCACGAGAAGGATTATCGGCATCCCTATTACGAGCATCATTCCTCCGGCAGACCCCATAAACCCCGACACACTCGTGACGACGGACATTTTCCTCTCATACACTCCCACGATGTCGTCGCGCGTCAGCGTCCAGGTGTCCGTCCCGTCCGCCGCGTCGCCTTTGGTGCGGAAACCGATCTCTTCGCCGTCTTCCGTCACAATCTCCGTCACTCTGTGAGTGATGAGCATTCCCGCATAAGCGCCCCTCGGAGCGGTGAAAGTCACGACGTCGCCGACGGAGATGTCCCCGCCCTCGTATGCGTCGCACAAAATCACGTCGCCCGCGGACAGCGTCGGCTCCATACTTCCCGATTGCACTTTCAGGATTACGTATCCGAAAACTTCCCTGCCGTCCTCGCCCGCTTTCGCCACCAGCACAAGCACAACGCAAAAACACACCGCGGCAATCGCCGCCACGGTCAGCACGAGCGAAACCGCCCTGTACCACAGCGGCAGTTTCTTTCTTTCGTTTTTGTCCGCACCGTTTCTCGAAAACATATCTTCCGACACTTTATCTTGCTGTTTTTGTCATATAAAAGGCTTGTTTTGCCGTTTGCCCCGCCGACGCCGATTCGCCGCATACGACTTCCGCGGCGCATTCTCCCGCGCATACGCACACACATTCACACACACGCCTGCACGTTCTTCCGCCGCAGACGCACGGTTCGAAGATACGGCAACGGATAAATTATACTCCCCTACGCCATTTCGCGCAAGTGCCCGCCGTGCGAAGGCTCTCCGCTGCTCCTGCTCATCCCTCAAGGCATTATTCTTCCTCGGATTTTCTGCCCCGTATGAGGAAACTCTTCCATCCCATTTCCCTTCCTGCGGCGCAACGCAGTCCCTCATCGGCACTCATCCGCGCACTTCGGCAAAATGTGTTGAAATATATCCCCTCTTGCGTTATAATCAATCGCGCAGGCGGCAGAATCCCGCCCTGCACCACGACGGCACGCCGGTGTGGCGGAACGGCAGACGCACGGGACTTAAAATCCCGAGAGGGCGACTTCGTGTGGGTTCGAGTCCCACCACCGGCACCAAAAAACTCCTCTTATTGAGGAGTTTTTCTTTTCCGAGGTGTCACTCTCACCTTTCGCTGACGCGAGTTGTTCGGCAAACGGCTTTCTCCACACCCGTTTTTCCGTAAATTGCCGCTGTTGTCTTCCCTCCCTATCGTCCTGCACCCGTTTATTCCCGCCTCTCATCCTCGCTGTCCCGTCGCAGTGCATAACGTATCGGCAACGGAATCGGGACGGTTTAACCGTAGTCAGCGGGCGATTAAAGTTTCCGTTTCAGGTAGTAGGCGGTGCAATCGTCGACGCAAAGGCAGCCGAGGATGCCGCCGAGGTAGACGCCCGTGTCGATATGAATTTTGCAGTAATCGCGGATGTCGCGGCTGTACGCGGCTTCTTCGCTGCGCGGATAAAACAAAAATCTGTCGTCACCCGAAATGTTTCTCACGGGCGTATGCCCGAAAACTATACACTTTGCATCCCGCGGGAACACATCCTTGCCGTTGAGCGCGCGCGAATATACGAATTCCTCATAAGGCGTTTCGGAAAAAGGCAGCACCGCTCCGCTCTCATCCATCCCCACGGAAGCGTGAACGCCGATGAAGTCCTCTTCCTCGAAATAAAGAGGCAAAGAGTCCAGCCAATCCACTATATCGAAGCTCATATTTTTGCCGTCCCCCGGGAAATAGCGGCGCAAAGCGTCCGACACTTCGTCGAAATCGCCGTCGAAATTTTTCATCAGTCCGTGATACGCTTTCAGGAAATCGCACTCGTGATTGCCGAGTATGCAATGTATGTTCGGCACGTTGCGCAGAAGGTTGCAAAGAGCGACCGTGTCGCTTCCTTTATCCGTCATATCTCCAAGCACGAAAAGCTCGTCGCTGTCGGAAAATTTCACATATTCCATCAGCCGACAAAACAAATCGTATTCTCCGTGGATGTCAGAAATGCAGTATCTCATCTTTATAAGCAATGAAACATTATGCTTCGGTTTTATTATAATGAACTCTGTCGGGTTTTTCAATGCGACTTGCTCAAAACGGCGGCAAATCCACGGAATTGCAAACAAGCCGGCAGCTGCGGCATCACGCGCCGACCGCATGTGGAACCGAAACTTCATAGACAGAACGCCGAAAAAAGCAAAAGCGGTATCGCATAAGATACCGCTTTTCGTTTGGAGGCACCATCCGGATTTGAACCGGAGAATGAGGGTTTTGCAGACCCTTGCCTTACCTCTTGGCTATGGTGCCGTTCATTTGGAGCGGGAGACGGGATTCGGACCCGCGACTTTCACCTTGGCAAGGTGACACTCTACCACTGAGTCACTCCCGCGCGCTTTATCAATATATCAAAAGGACGCCGTTTTGGCAACCGATTTTTCAAAATAAAGCCGTTCGGGTCAATTTTTGCGTAAGCGGAGTTGCTCGGCAAACGCCGCGAGCTCTTCGCCGAAAGGAAGACCCCCCGCGCACCTCACCGCTCTTTCGGTGCACTCGTCGAGGAGTTTGCGTCCGCGCTCCGCGCCGATGACGGCGACGAGAGAATTTTCCTCGCCCTCGTCGAGCAGGTCGTCCGCAACCTGAAATCCGAGTCCGAGCGCCTCGGCATACTCCGCGACAAGGCGGATTTGCTTGTCGTCCGCGCCCGCAACCGTTGCGCCCGCAACAAAAGCGGCTCTGATGAGCGCGCCCGTCTTCAACGCATACATTTTGCGGAATTCCTCTTCCGTGCGCATTCCGGCAAGGTCGTACACCTGCCCTCTCACCATATCTTCGGCGGCTTTGGTCATCACCGCCGCCGCGGCGGCGTACTTTCTTCCGAACTGCACCGCTCCCGACGCCAGCACCTGCGCGGCGCGGCTGAGCAACGCGTCGCCGACGAGTATTGCGGCGGCTTCGCCGAACTTCTTGTGCACGGTAAGACGTCCGCGGCGGTAATCGTCGTTGTCCATTGCGGGCAGGTCGTCGTGCACGAGCGAATAGCTGTGCACAAGCTCTATCGCGCCCGCGAGACTCAGCACCTCGTCGAGAGGCGGCGCGGCGGACACCGAAGCCGCTCCGAGATATACTCCGACGGGACGCACGCGCTTTCCTCCGCCGAAACAGGCGTAGCGCATAGCGTCGTCAAACTCCTCCGAGCCGTCGAACAGCGTGGAGAAACACTTTTCGAAAAGCGCGCGGAAATCCGAAACGTTCATTTTTCCAAAGTGAATTCCTCGGTGATTTTGTCCAAATCCCCGACGAGGAGTTCCAGCTTGCCCTTTTCCGCTTTGAGTTCGGAAATGCAGAGTTTGGTGAGCTCTATCCCCTTGGAAAACGCCGCTATCGCCTCGTCGAGCGGCACGTCGCTTTCCAGCTTTCTGACAAGCGCTTCGAGCTGTGCCAGATTGTCTTCGAATTTGTTCATTTTTTCATCAGCCATACAGCCTCCGTCCGCACGAGATGCGGAACACTTATTTTTCGTCGGGTACGATGCGGGTGACCTGCGCGTCGAAACTGCCGTCCCCGCCGCGTGCCGTGACGGTGTCGCCCACGGCGAGCTTTCTGACGGACGTCACGCTTCTGCCCGCCGCCTGCACGTTGAAATATCCTCTGGAAAGCACTTTGAGAGGGCTGAGAGCGTCCAGCATACCCGAAAGTTTCCCGAGCTTTGCCTCCGCCGCCGCGACCTTGTTCTCCGCAAGCATCCTGAGCCGCGAGGACAGCGCGCGCACCCTGTTCTCCCGCGCGGTGTGGAAAGAAACCATACGCCTGCCGAGCGCCGCGCCCGCAATGCTTGTGCGCGAACTCTTCCTTTCGAAATTGCGAAGCACTCCGCGTCTCATATCGGCGGCATACTTTTTCACGGTGTCCGCAAGAGCGTAATAGTCGTAAGCCACCAGCTCCGCCGCGGCGGTCGGAGTCGCGGCGCGGACGTCTGCAACAAAATCCGCAAGCGAAAAGTCCGTTTCGTGTCCGACGGCGGAAACGACGGGGGTCTTCATATCGTATATCGCCCTGACGAGCTCCTCGTCGTAAAACGGCGCAAGGTCTTCCAGCGACCCGCCGCCTCTTGCGATTATGACCACGTCATAGCCGAGAGCGTCCACCCTGCGGAGCACTCCCGCAATCTCGTGCGCCGCCCCTTCGCCCTGCACCCTGACGTCGCGCACGGCGATGTTGATGACGGGGTTCTTTCTGCGGACGGTGGTGACGATGTCGCGGATGACCGCGCCCGTTTTGGACGTCACGACGAGCACGTCCTTCGGAAACTTCGGCACGGGAACTTTGTGTTTTTCGTCGAAAAGCCCTTCCGCCGCAAGTTTTGCGCGCAGTCTTTCGAACTCGATTGCGAGCAGCCCCTTCCCCGCGGGAGTGATTGCGGACGCGACGAAGGAAAGCCTGCCGCCCTTCGTCCAGTAATCCACGCTGCCGCGGACGATGACGCTCTCTCCGTCCTTCGGGATATAAGTGCGCGCCGCATTGAAAGAGGTGCACTGTATCTGCGACTCTCTGTCTTTCAGCGTAAAATAAAGATGCGCGCCGCTCATACGCGCACCCGACACTTCCCCGAACACTTCCAGCCCGCGGAAAATAGGCGCGTCCAGACACGCTTTGAGCGTGGCATTGAGCTCCGTGACGCTGATTGCTTTTTCCGAAATCGGGTTCTGTGCCGTCATTTTAACGCAATAAACCTTGAAATCAGCGCATTATGCGCTTTGCCCGTTCTCGCGGACAAACTTCGCCAGAACGCCGTTTACGAACGCGCCCGACTTTTCCGTGCCGTACTTTTTGGCAAGGGAAACCGCTTCGTTGACGACGACTTTCGCAGGCGTTTCGCCCTTTTTCAGCTCGTAAAGAGCGATGAGCAGGACGCAGAGGTCGGGACGGTAAAGCCTGTCCACGGTGTAGCGTTCCAGCTTGCCCGCAAGCTCCGCTTTGAGCGCGTCCGCGTTCTCCGACACGCCGTCGTAACAGTCGCGTATGAAAGCCTTGTCCTCGTCGTCGAGGTCGGCGTCGGTCAGGAAAAGTTCCAGCGTATCGGGATTTTCCTTGCCGTAAAAGGTGTATTCGAACACCAGCTTGAAAACGTATTCTCTGCTTGCTCTTCTCATATATCCGTCTGAGTGGGGAAAAGCACGCTCACCACCTGCACGTTGACGCTGTGCACGCGGAAGCGCGTCGCGTTTTCTATCTCTTCCTTGACGCGCAGCTGAACGGCTGCAACCGCTTCGGGCACGCGGCAGGGATAATTGACATTGACGAAAACGTCCACGGCGACCTTGTCGTTGGGCAGAAAATAGACGGAAACGCCGCCGCCGCGTATGGCGCGCTTGGAAGAGTCGCGCGAGCGCAGCACTTCCACTCCCTCCACCTCCGCCGCCGCGTCGGACGCCAGCGACATTATGACGTCGGAAAACACCGACAAATTCTTCGCATTCATTTCTTTGGGCATAAATTCACCGTGAAAGCAGTATATCACAATGCCCGCCTGCGCGCAACCCGACCGCCGCAAAATAAAGCGGCAAAAAGAAATTCGTCCGCAGCACAGGCGGACGAACGGCAAAATCACCGCAGCGGCGGAAAACCTACTCTCCGTCGTGTTCGATGTGCCTTATGACCTTTGCGGGGACTCCGCCTACCACGGTGTTTGCGGGCACGTCGCGCGTCACCACCGCTCCCGCGGCGATGACGGAGTTGTCGCCCACGGTCACTCCCGCAAGCAACGTCGCGTGAGAACCCACCCAGACGTTTTTCCCAAGCTTAATGGGCGCGGGATACATCCCCGCACGCAGTTCGGGGTCGAGGGCGTGATTGAGCGTCGCAAAGACGACCTGATGCCCGATGAGGCAGTCGTCGCCTATTTCCACTCCGCCCTGGTCCTGAAAACAGCAGCCCGAGTTTATAAACACGTTTTTGCCCACCGTGATGTTCTTGCCGAAGTCGGTGTATATCGGCGGAAAGAGGGCGAAACTCTCGTCGACTTCCCTTCCCGTCAGCCGTGAGAAAAGGTCGCGGAGCTCCTCGGCGGTGTGGTAAGAGTTGTTTATTTCGGCGGTTATCATCTGCGCTTCTCTCGCAAACGGCCGCATAACGGCGCTCGCTTCCGAACCCGGCGCGATGAAATTCCTCCCTGCGACAAACTTCCTGTATTCTTCTAGCGTCATTTTCCCTCCGAAACGTCCCGTCAGTCGAGTTTGCCGTACTCTTCGTCGGTGACGGCTTCCTGCCATTCGTTGCGAGTGTCCTTGCCCGGCACTTCGACCGCTATGTGCGAAAACCAGCTGTCCTTTTTCGCCCCGTGCCAATGTTTCACTTCCGCGGGGATTTCGACCACGTCGCCCGCCGACAGGGAGCGCGGAGCTTTGCCCCATTCCTGATACCAGCCCTCTCCCGCGACGCAAAGCAAAATCTGCCCGCCGCCTTCGGAGGCGTGATGGGTGTGCCAGTTGTTGCGGCATCCCGGTTCGAACGTCACGTTGGCAAAGAAAGGTTTCCCCGTCCCGGTGACGGTCAGGGGATTGAGATAAGATTTGCCGATGAAATACTGTGCAAACGCCGTGTTCTCGCTGCCGAGCCCGAACACGTTCTGCTTCTCGAATTGCTTGTAATCCACGTTTATACCTCCTGAACGAACAGTTAAACCAGCAGTTCTTTCGCGCAGTTGAGCGCATTGAACAACCTCGGAATGCCCATATACGGCATTGCGTGGACGAGTGCGCACACCACTTCCTCTTTGGAACAGCCGACTTTCAGCGCGCCCGCAACGTGGGAGCGCACCTGCGTTTCGGCGCCGCCGACGGCCGCGAGAATGACGACGGTGAGCAGCTCCCTGTCCTTGGCGCAAAGCCCCTTGCGCGTCGCAAAATCCCCGAAGCCCAGCCCGGAGAGGAAGCGCGGCACCGCCTCCGCAAACTCGGCGGGCAGCCACGCGTATCTTTCCTTGATTTCCGTGCCGTACACCGCCTCCTGCAATTTCACGCCCTCGGCAAGTCTTGTGTCCTCCGTCACGGTTTCCGCGTTTTCGAGCGGCAGAGAAATCCCGTTCGCCTCGAACACCTTGTCAATGACGGCGATTGCGTTCAGCGTCTTGGGGAACCCGACAAAAGGCGCGCATTGATATACGACTTCCCTTATCTCCGCAGGCGAAACGCCGATATGCAGACACGCCGCGGTGTGCGATTCCAGCTGCGGAAGAGTCTGATTGACCGTCAGCACGGTGACGGTGATAAGCTCGCGCATACGGTTGTCGAGCGAGCCCGTATAACACACCTCGCCGAAAATGAACCGTTGCAATATGCGCATAAATTCGGGGTCTTTCCCCTCATTCGTCACGGGCTTGCCGCCGAAGAGCTCCGCAAATTTTTCTTCGCATCTTTCCACTCTGTCCATAAAAGACTCCTGTCAGACAAGATTTTTCCCGAGCAGATAAGCCTGCCGCAGATATTTTTGCGGCATCATCGAAACAGTGCCGCTTCCCTTTGCGAGCACACGCCCCATATCCTTAAACGACAGATAACCGAATATTATGTCGAAAGAGGTTTCCACGCCTTTCATCACGGTGTCGTCGTCGTTCCAAGCGGTCGCAATGAGCGCCGCTTTCATATGTTTGCTCGTGATTGCGCCGTTGCGCGCATAAAAACGGTCGACGACGGTTTTCAGCTGCGCGCTCATTCCAAAATAATAAACGGGCGTTGCGAACACCACCATATCCGAGGCAAGCAGTTCCGCAAGCACCGCGTTTCCGTCGTCTTTCTGAACGCAGTCCCCTGCCATACCGCAGCGGTCGCACCCCAGACACGGGCGGATGTTTCCCTTTGCGGCATCGTAAATCTTCACGGAATGCCCAGCTTCCTCCGCGCCTTTTGCGAATTCACGCACGAGGGTGTTCGAAGTTCCGTTCTTGTGCGGACTGCCCGCAAGCACCAATATTTTCATACCCGCACCTCCGCCACGATTATAGCACCGCGCGCGGCTATGTCAAATGCTTATTTATTATCGTATACTATTCCTTTTCGTTATGCTTGCGCGGGTTGTGCGAGGAATGAAAAGAAAACCGAAATTTCGGTTTTCTTTCGCATTTCGCGCTCCGAGGGCAGACGTTTCCGCGCCGTCACGGAAGCGGACGTTATTCTGCGTCGCCGCTTTCCGCGTCCCCTCCGAAATAGGAAAACAGCATATCCAACGCAAGCACAACCTCTTCTTCGGGCGTGGAGGGAGGCGTAATTCCGTCCATCTCCAAATCTATCGGGAAAAAGTCGAATTCTATATGATAATCCAACCCGTCAAAAGTGAATATAATTCTGTACCGATGCAATTCTATCAATTCGGTGCCGGATGTCGACTCGTCCCAATATGTAGCCACGGTGAAATAAACCTCCGTGCCGTGCCAGTCACATTTTCGGGCATACGACGTGTCCACGTCCCATTGCCAGTCATACTGTTTCCCTTCGCCGACCGCCGTACATTCCACACCGCCGAAAGCCCAGTCGACAGGCAGAAAACTCAGCCTTCCGCCGTAAAACGTCCCGTCATCCGAATCCACTATCGCCTTTGCGTAAATCTGCGTTTCCACGACGATATCGGGTATCATCATCGAAAATCCGTACACTTCTTCCAGCTGTGAAATGTCGTCGAGGGAAATAAAGTCCACGTCGTAAAAGCTGCCCCCGAATCCATAATGCGGGTCGTCACCTTCCGCAGCCAGCGTCAACGGCAGGCACACGGAGAGCGTGACCGCCACCACTACGACAGCCGCAACGGCAGGCAGCCATTGCGAAAGCCGCAAGCGGCGCTTTTTCGGCTTTTCCTCCGCTTTCAGCTTTGCAAGGTCGTGCTCTTCGCCCTTTGCCGTGGATGCGACATAGGAACGCATCGTTTCGTCGAATTTTCTGTCATCCATTCTTCACCTTTCAAGGTCATATTGCGGCATAATCCGCCGCGTCTATCGTGCCCGTGCCTACCGTCATATAACCGCTCACATCCGCCAACCCCGTGGACACGAGAAGATTGAGTTTCGTCGCAACGAGCTGTCCCGCCGCGTTGTAATATTCCACGTTTTCGTAGCCGTAGACTATCATTATGTGTGCGGAATCCGCATACACGCGCTTGTTGTAGACGGCGGAAGAACCGTTGTCGGTTATGGACGTGGTGATGCCGAACCCGCTCATAAAAATCGAAACGGGGCGGTCCGCGGAGATTGCCGTGTCGAGTTTCTCCAGGTCAATCGCACCGCCCGTCATCACCGAACCGAACGAAATGCTCAACCCCTTGGACGCAACGTAAGAAGTCAGTCCGTCTATGTAATCCTGACGCGACGCGCCCGCGGCATCCTGTCCCACGTTCATAAGGTCATAAAAACCGTTGATGACCGCCTGCACGTAACTTTGAATTTCGGATTGCTCAAAGTATTTATAAGAAAATCTCCCCGACCCTGTCGCCGTCCCGGGGATGAGGTCGGCGTGATATCTGTCGTAATACCCCATCAATATCGTGCCCGCAACGCCCGCGCAGTTGTCCGTCACGGAAGCGACGGTGTTGTAATAGGCGGGAAAAGAGCTGCCGATGGTGTTTCTCGACGTCGATTTCGTGGCGTAAGAAACGGTTTCCGTCTGCGTGACGTAACTGCCCGCCCCGAGATAGCTGCTGTCGCAATAGCGTTTTTCTTCCGCCTGCGCGACGTCCGTTCCCGCCTGTCCTATCGCCGCGAAAAGGAAATACGTCGCGCCGAGCGCCACCGCGAGAAGTAGCGCGAAAACCGTGATACGGATTGCAAAATTTTTGATTGATTGTGCTTTCATTTTTTTGTCCTCCGTATATATAACAAATCAGCCACCGCTTTTTTCTCGCATTTTTTCAAAATTTTTCTTCATTTTTTCCATCGCGTCCGTTTTCAGCCTCGAAACCTGCTGCACGGAAAGTTTCATATCGTGCGCTATGGCGCGCAAAGTCTTCTCCTCGAAATAAGTTTCCTGGATGACGATTTTCTCCTGGTCGGTGAGGGATGTCATTGCCTTTTCGACGGCGCTTTTGGTCTCTGCTTGTTCGAAAGTGAACTCCGCGTCACGGTCAATGACGGAATAGTCGACGAAGTCTATGCTGACTTCTCTGCCGCTGTGCATCTCGCGGTAACGGTTGATTGCTCTGCGGGTCATGACTTTGCACAAAAATGCGAAAGCGTTGCTCATATAGAAAAAGCCGGAAGCGATTTTGTAAATGTCCGCCCAGAAATCCTGCACGAGGTCGTCGGCGTCGGCATCGTTGCGCACGTATTTCAAAGCTATGTATCGCATAGTGGGGGCAATCTCCACATAAAGTTCCGATACGCATTCCGCCTTGCCGTTTTTGATGCCGATGAGGGCTTCGTTTATCTTCTCGCTTTTTCTTTTGTCCATTCCGTCTGCTACCTGTTTTTCATATTAACACACCGCAGCGAAAAAACGAAAGCATTATTGTATTTTATCTCTTTTTATATTAAAGCAAGCAGGCGCGCAAAGTTCGCTCTTGCAAACCCGCGGCGGCAAGTGTAAAATAATATGTTGTCGGCGATGAGGCAACGGTTGCCGCCTCCGCGGTTTTCAAGGGAAAATATGGGTATTATCGAAGCAAAAGGCATTTTTCATTCCTACAACGGCAAAGACACGGTGCTGAACGGCGTTGACCTCTCCGTCGAAAAGGGAGAGTTCCTTTCCGTGCTCGGCGCGTCCGGCAGCGGAAAAACCACCCTGCTTTCCGTGCTCGGCGGCATAGAACGTCCCACCGAAGGGCACGTTTTCGTAGACGGCGAGGACATCACCGAATGCGGCGAACGCCGCCGCGCCGTGCTGCGCCGCAGCAAGATAGGTTTCGTGTTCCAGTTTTTCAATCTCGCGCCTTATCTCACCGTGGAACAAAACATACTCGTCCCCGTTCTGCTCGGCGGCAAAGGGAAAAAGTCGGTCGGCAAGGACCTTGACGCGCTTCTGGAACTGGTCGGGCTCGCCGACAAGCGCAGCTCCCTCCCCGGCAAACTTTCGGGCGGCGAACAACAGCGCGTCGCAATAGCGCGCGGGCTCATTTCGCGCCCCGAAATCATACTGCTCGACGAACCGACGGGGAACCTCGATTCCGTCAATTCCGAGGGGATAATGCGTCTGCTTTCGCAGATAAACTCCGATTTCGGCACAACAATCATACAAGTCACCCACAACGAAAAGAACGCTTTGTACGGCACGCGGGTCATCACGATAAGCGACGGCAAGATTGTTTCTTCCGAGGATATCCCCTCCCGCATCCGCCCGGAGGAACGCTCGGAATGAACATACTCCTCCGCCACACTCTCGCAAGCATTGCCCGCAATCCCGTGCAGTCGGTCATCATAATGATTTCGACGGCAATGATAACCGCCTGCATCCTCGTGTGCCTTTGCATATCGTCGATGTTCGAATACACGACCTCGCTTTGGGCAAACAAATACTATGTCGGCTCGCAGATGATCATTCATGCGGGAGCGGACAACAGGGAAACCGTGCTCGCGTGGATAGAAGAACATTCCGACGAAATCGAAGCCTACACCGTGCTCAGCGAAATCGACGCAATCGTAATCGTCGACGACGAAACAATCAACGCCAAACGGCTCGGCGTCGAATACGGCACTCTGGACGAATTCGACGAACAGGTCGGCGCGACGGTCTTGTCTTACGCCGAAAACACTACCGAATTCCCCTCCGCACATATCTCGCTGTCGTTGGCGCGGACAGCCGGACTCGATGTGGGCGATTTGTTCGACATCAAAAACAGCGGAACATTCTTTGTCGAAGCGATATGCGCCGATACATCCTGCTATTACCCCAACCCGGACCTGACATTCTCCTGCGAAATCGATTTGGAAGCTGCCACGACTGGCATCCGTTTCAACGTCTGGTTCAACGACCCGTATGCGCTGAACGCTGACGGAAAAGAAAACACCGCCGCATATGCCGACGAGGTAGGCGCGTTAATAAAAGACCGCAGCGCGGTTGTCGTTTCCGCCCGCGACAGCTTTGCGGACGCGGCGGAATCCGTCGGCGAAAGTATGCGGATGATGAACATCGCCGCCGCCGTCATAACCGTGGTTATGGTATGCCTGCTCTGCTCATCGTTCTCCGTCATAGTGAGAAGCAGAGTCGGCGAACTCGTAAAATTCAAAGCCGCGGGAGCAACGCCCGCTCAATCCGTGTTCATTCTGCTTTCGGAAGCGGCAGTATATGTCATCGTCGGCGGGTTGATAGGTCTTGCGCTCGGACAAGGGCTCGTGGGTTATCTCAACGGACTCGTTGCCGAAAACGTCACGTCCGCAGTGATAACACCCGTCGCGACGGACTATGTGCTCGCGCTATTTATCGGAGCGGCGTGCGGACTTGCCGCCTGTTTTATCCCCGCCGTCCGTATGAGCGTCCGTCCCATACACAGACTGCTCGGCGGAACCGAACGCATAAAAAAACACCTCCCTCTGCCTGTCGCATTGATGATTACTGCCGCCGCGCTCGCCGTTGCAATCGCAGTTTTTACCGTGCCGACGTCTGCTCTTTTGCCCGTGTCGTTTGCGGCGGTAGCTCTGCTGCTCGTCTGGCTGCTGACGGTGATGCCCTCGGTTTTGCGTGCGCTGTGTTTTGTCGCACGCAAATTCACGCGTTCGGGAGCGGAACTTGTCGCGGAGTATGCCGCCCCGCGAAATGCGTCGGTTAACTCGGTCTTCACAATGCTTGCCGCCCTCATAGCCTTTATCTGGCTCGGCACTTGCCTCATCGACATCGTCACACTAACGGGCTCCTCTTCTTCCGCCCGATACGACTCGGATTTCGTCGTCAAAGTCGACAACCTCTCCCCCGCAACGTACGAACAGGAATTGGAGCGTTGCCTTGCCGTCGACGGCATAACTTCGGGAGCATTGATAGGAACATACAATGCCACTTTGGCGTATCCCGACGGGACGACCGTGGGTGAAACTTCAATAGACGCGTCTATTCGTATGCTTACCGTACAAACGGGAGCGGCACTCGACTTCTGCTGCCTCGAACCTATCGGCGAAGACGTCATCGAGCGTTTCGACAAAGCCGTGGCGGACGGCGGCCGCCCCATCGTCCTCACCCGCTATCTCGCCGACCAATACGGCTTTTCGATAGGCGACGAAGTGATGCTGCTGGCAACGACTTATCTCGGCTACGGTCCCGTCGGCTCGACTTTCACCGTGGTGGGAATCGACGACTCTGTCACGGCGTGGGATTACTACGCAATGATATATGCCGGCGATATGGATTACGAATCCGTGCCGTTGACCCCCATATATACCATTTATCTCAACGGCGACGAATCGGCATTTGCACGGATTCGCGACGAGATAGACACCGAATGGACAACATTGTTCAGAAACAGCGGCTACTTCCCTCTCGAAACGTCGGGCGCACTCGATACACAGCAGTTGCTTTCGGTCTTTTCTCTCATCATCTACACCGTTGCCGCCGTCGGACTTATAAACCTTATCGTCATCACGGCAAGCGAAAGAAAAAAAGAGTTCGACGTTTTCCGCCTCGCGGGAATGACTTTCTCGGACGCTTTGCGTTACATCCTCGCGGAAACCGCCTTGCTTGCCGTCGGCGGATTTTCCGTCGGACTGCTGTTTGCGTTTCTCGCCGAAGGCGCTTCGCGCGGAATAGCTCAGGTCGTGGACAAATTCCTGTCGCCGGCGGAGTTCAGCCCCGAAAGCGCGGTGATTGCCGCCGCGGCAACGGGCATATTCGTACTCCTCTGGATTGTTTCTCATATCATCGCCTTTGCGCAGGTTTCCACCGCAAGATACCGCCGCCGCGAAGACAGAATGCTCCGCTCCGACTGACCCCGTGCGCCCAAAGCGCTCCGCGCCTCCGCACCATAGCCGCGACACAATCCGCCGCACAAGTTTTTCCGCCGTCCCGTCAAAATCATTTGACATGACAAGGCGCTTGGAATATAATCTACAAGCAATCACCCGTGCGTGGGTGGCGAAATTGGCAGACGCGCTAGATTCAGGTTCTAGTGAACAATACGTTCATGTGGGTTCAAGTCCCGTCCCGCGCACCAAATGCTCCGCAATGACATCTTTGTCGTGGCGGAGCATTTAATTTGTCAAGGGGCGGGGCTTGAACGGGCAGAAAAAACAACAGCCTACGGATTGGCTGTTGTTCTGCCCCGGCGTGATAGCGCGAGCAAAGCACATCAGAACGAGGAAGATGTCATCAGCAAGCCGCAGTCCGCATCACTCCATAGCGAGCGCGGAGCAAGTCCCGTCCCGCGCACCAAATGCTCCGCAATGACATCTTTGTCGTGGCGGAGCATTTAATTTGTCAAGGGGCGGGGCTTGAACGGGCAGAAAAA
>ENA-UOIW01000075-UOIW01000075.1-human-gut-metagenome-genome-assembly--contig:-P58-NODE-75-length-95230-cov-28.744271_pt1 | contig 95230 bp, 80 predicted proteins | sample MGYA00242334_ERZ723881 | MGnify/ENA metagenome assembly ERZ723881 | reverse complement strand
GTAACGAAATTGGTCGGACTTCGAGCGAGAAGTTCGGCCTAAATTTTTAAAGCAAAGAATTTTTTAGCGGACAGCAATATTTTTTGATACGAAAGAATAAATGGCCGTTAGTGTCATGCCGAACTTCTCCTGCATGTCTTGCGTGCTGTACCATTCCTTGATTTCAGGATCGGGAGCTTTCTTTGCAAAGTAGTCATCAAGATGCTTTTTGCTTCAATAGATTTTCCCACGGTGAAAGGTTCGTGGAATATTATGTTCCTTAGCGATATGAAATAGCCAGGAATCCTTTACGCCATACTTTTCCTTAACTTCAGCGGTGGTATAGAAATCATTAATGGAAGGTTTGTCTCTGACCGGAATCTTAAATTCTATAGGCTTATTGAATAAGTTATCAATATCTTCTTTTTTCAATAGAAATTTATATCCAAGTCGGGTGGCTTTTAGTTCACCTCTTTTCAGGTAGCCATAAAGAGTAGGTCGGGTTACTCTAATGTATGTGGCAGCTTCTGTGATAGTAAGAATAGGCTTGTCTCTGATTTTTGCAATCGGCTTCTCCTTGGTGACTTTTTCGACAATTTGGTTGTTAGCCTTAATAGAAGCCTCACGTTTCTTCTGTTTATACAGAAGGTTTGCACATCTGTGCGAACAACAGGTTGTAGTTGTTTTATGCGCAATGAATTCTTGCTTGCACCACGCACAGATTCGTCTGATTTCAATGTTGCTACTCATGTTATTTCTCCTTATTTCTCCAATATTTTTGTATAACTCCGTAAAATGGCGTAAAAGTTCTCCACGACCTTGTCAACGATAATCCTCGGATTTTCGTGGTGAGGTACATAGGAGGTACAAAAAATGGCGTAAAAAGGCTTAGCAACGATTCTCAACGATACTTGAGCAACAAAAAAGGCGCCCGTAAAGAGCGCCATATTAATCGATTGTAATCAATTTAACTATTTGACAATCAAGAGTTTACTTACCCACACAGAAGTGTTTAAAGATATTCCCAAGTACCTCATCGGTGGTTACTTCACCAACGATATCACTTAGGTGGAAGATGCATTCGCGGAGGTCTTGGGAAATGAAGTCTCCTGAGAGGTGGGTTGAAAGACCTTCTTGCACACGGTGAATGGATTCCAATGCTCGGGTGAGGGCTTCGTAATGGCGAACGTTGGTCACGATGACATCACCTTGACGAATTTCGGGCAAATTGGCAGAACGAATTAGCTGGGATTGGAGCTGTTCGATGCCTTCGTGTTGCTTTGCCGAAATGGGAATGACACAGGTGTTTTCGGGAAGTCCTAATAAACCGATGGTAGCTTCGGAGGTGGTCAGGTCGGTTTTATTGAGAAGGAGGATAAGTTGTTTGTCTTTGCAGCGCGGCAGAATGCGGGAGGATAGAGCGGCAATTTGTTCGGTTGCCCGTGTGCTGTCGACTACCCATAGAATTATCTGTGCCTGTTCCAGTGCACGGAAACTCCGTTCTATGCCGAGGGCTTCGATGGTATCGTGTGTCTCGCGGATACCTGCCGTGTCGATAAAACGGAAGGTGACGCCGTGAAGGTTTATGGTGTCTTCAATGATATCGCGGGTTGTACCGTGGATGTCGCTCACGATGGCACGGTCTTCGCCTACCAAAGCATTGAGCAAGGTTGATTTTCCGGCATTTGTCTCTCCGATAATGGCTACGGGGATGCCGTTCTTGATGGCATTGCCCGTGCTGAACGAGTTGACCAGTTTGCTGATAAGGCTTTCAATCTGGTTGGCAAGAGCCTGCAACTGGGAACGGTCGGCAAACTCTACATCCTCGTGATCGCTGAAGTCAAGTTCCAGTTCCATCAGCGAAGTGAGGTGGAGCAACTGGTCACGCAGCTTGGACAGTTCACGGCTGAACCCGCCACGCATCTGGTTCATTGCCAGGCGGTGGGTCGCTTCGGAAGTAGACGAAATGAGGTCTGCCACTGCCTCTGCTTGACTCAAGTCCATTTTCCCGTTAAGAAAAGCTCGTTGGGTGTATTCACCCGGTCCGGCGGCACGGCATCCCTGGTCGATAAGGAGTTGCATTACTTTTTGAAGAATGTAAGACGAACCGTGGCAGGAGATTTCGGTAGAGTCTTCACCCGTGTATGAATGTGGGGCACGGAAAAGACTTACCAGCACTTCGTCGACGATTTCACCTTGGGCGTCTTTGATATGTCCGAAGGTAAGCGTATAAGGGGGACGTTCTGCCAAGGGGGCAGGCGAGCCTACCGGAGAAAATATACGGTCGGTGATGGATATAGCTTCCGGACCCGATACGCGGATGATTCCGATGGCTCCTCCTTGGGCGGTAGCGATAGCACAAATGGTATCTTGTATGTTCATTCTTTGTCGTTTCTTCTTTTAATAAATTTGTTCCACTAATATGCGGGTTACTTCTTCTAGGTATTCCTTATCGGTATCATCGAAGGAGTTCAGTCGGTCGGAATCGATGTCGAGCACTCCCTTTACTTCACCTTCGGCTATGAGGGGGACTACGATTTCAGAGCGCGAGAGGGAACTGCATGCAATGTGTCCGGGAAACTGGTCGACATCGGGTACCACGAGGGTGCGTGCTTCTGCCCATGCTGTCCCGCATACCCCTTTGCCTTTCTTGATGCGGTAGCATGCCACGCTTCCCTGAAAGGGACCTAAGTGAAGAAAATCGTCTTTCACAAGGTAGAAGCCTACCCAAAAGAATCCGAATGCTTCTTTCAGGGCAGCAGAGGTATTGGCAAAGATGCTTATCGGGTCGGTCTCACCTTGGATGAGGGACGTGAATTGTTCGATGAATCGTTTGTATTGTTCGTCTTTCCCGGTAATGTTTTCTTGTTTAAAACTTGCTTCCATATTGGTTTAAGAACATTTTTTGTAATCAAATGCGGTTCAATATAAGTTGGATAAGGTCATCGATATGAACCTTGTAGCCCGTATCGGCTTCTTGCTTCACCCGGTTGGCGATGACCATACATACGGTGGTAGCCTTATGTCCCAATAAACGAGATAAGCCTGCCAGTGCCGAGCTTTCCATTTCATAATTGGTGATGCGTTTGCCTTGGTATTCAAAGCTTTCAATCTTTTCATTCTGATGTGGGTCGGCAAGCGGAATGCGCAAACGTCTGCCTTGCGGTCCGAAGAAACCGCCGCAAGCCACGGTAATGCCTCGCACCATATCGGTATGGGCGATACGTTCTACCAGTTCTTTATCGGCATGTACGGCGTAGGGAGCAGGCGCACACAGGTTGCCTGTCCAGCCCAAGTGATTCAGCAGAGCACGCTCCAGCGGAAGGTCGCTTATGGCATTGCGCCCTTCATAAAAATTGAGCAGTCCGTCGAAGCCTATGGAGATTTCCGAACAGATGAACGTGCCGGCAGGGGTATAAGATTGAAGTCCTCCGCAAGTGCCGATACGAACTAGTTCCAGTTGCCGGAGAGTGTCTTTCTCCTGACGTGTCCGGAAGTCGATGTTGGCAAGGGCATCCAGTTCGTTCATCACGATGTCTATGTTGTCGCATCCGATGCCTGTAGATACTACGGTGACGCGTTTCCCTTTATACGTACCGGTGATGGTATGAAACTCGCGGCTTTGGATATCGCATTCCCGGGTATCAAAATGCGATGCTACCAAACTTACACGTCCGGGGTCACCAACTAAAATCACTTTGTCGGCGAGCTGTTCAGGACGAACGTGCAGGTGAAACACAGAGCCGTCTTCATTGATGATTAACTCTGAAGGAGGAAATGTTATTTTCTGTATCATATAATAATATGTATCGTCGTTTTATAATAAATAAGCAGATTGAGTCAGATGGTGAGTTAAATTACCTTTATTTCCCTATCGGCTCATCTCCTGCAGGATGTTGGTCGGGACGGGCAATACTGTTTCGCATATCGGTATCTGCCTGGATGTTTTTCATCCGATAATAGTCCATGATGCCGAGGTTACCGCTTCGGAACGCGTCTGCCATTGCCTTGGGCACTTCTGCTTCCGCCTGGATAACATTGGCACGGGCTTCTTCCGCTTTGGCTTTCATTTCCTGTTCCAATGCCACTGCCATAGCACGCCGTTCTTCTGCTTTTGCCTGGGCAATATTCTTATCAGCGTTGGCTTGGTCTATCTGGAGAGAGGCACCGATGTTACGGCCTATGTCGATGTCGGCAATATCGATGGACAGGATTTCGAATGCGGTTCCGGCATCGAGTCCTTTACGGAGTACGAGCTTCGAAATAGAATCGGGGTTCTCGAGGACGGATTTGTGATTTTCCGACGAGCCGATACTGGAGACAATTCCTTCGCCTACACGTGCCAGTACGGTATCTTCGCCTGCGCCTCCCACCAGTTGGCGAATGTTGGCACGTACCGTTACACGGGCTTTGGCGATGAGCTGGATGCCGTCTTTTGCCACAGCGGTGACGGGCGGTGTATCTATCACTTTCGGATTGACCGACATCTGTACAGCTTCGAACACATCACGTCCCGCAAGGTCGATGCCTGTCGCCATTTGGAAAGACAGCTCGATATTGGCTTTCGATGCCGAGACCAAGGCATGCACTACTTTTTCTACGTGTCCTCCTGCCATATAGTGTGCTTCCAGTTCATCACGGGTGATGGTGTTCAGTCCTGCTTTGTGAGCTTCAATCATAGCCGGCACGATGACGTGGGGCGGCACATTGCGGATGCGCATCAGGAAAAGCTGTACCAGCGATACGCGTACGCCCGATACCTTGGCAGAGAGCCACAGGAAGAACGGAACATAATGGAAAAAGATTGCCAGCAGAATCAGGATTCCGATGACAACGATAATCTGGATGTAGAGAGGTGGAATCATAACTTATCAATTTAAAAAAGTGAGTGTTCAAGATGGTATGCGTTGTACGTAAACGGTACGGTTGTCGATGCGTGAAACCTCGATTGGAGTTCTCTCTTCGATGAACCCGTCGACCGATTGCACTTCGATGATGTGTCCGTTGATGTTGGCATTTCCTATCAGTGTGAGGCGGGTGAGGGTTGTGCCCCGGTCGCCTACCTTGACCGAGATGCCCTTCAAAGGGTCGGGTCGGAAATCAAGTTCTTTCTTCAGTGACAGGCGGTCTACTGTTTTCGAACGCATGACCCATACGGTTATGCCTACGATTCCCAATGCCACCACCGCCAGGGTGATGAATCCGGCTTGTGTGCCCAGGTCGCTGAAGGCATAGTAGATGGCATAGAGCAGGCTTGCCGCCGAAGCGATACCCGCAAGCGTGATGCCCGGCACGAGAAACACTTCGATGAGGAAGAGTATCAGTCCTGCTACAATCAATGCAATGATAATCAAGATTTCCATAAGCGTTGTTTTGTGTCGTTACTTGATTTTCGTTTTCTTCAGCTCTGTATTCCGGATGTCGGTTTCGAGGGAAGCGAGTTCGTCTTGCAATTCCTTTACCCGTTTTTCCTTGTCCAGGATGCCAGGAGCCAATTGGCGTTGTCCGTTTAAGTCGCTTTTATGATAAGCGGTGCGCAAGTTTTCCAATGAAGCTTCCAGCGAAGCGAGGTCTTTTTCCTTTTGCTGGTAAGACTGGAACAGTTCACGGGCTTCGTCCGAAACAAAATCGGAAAGCCGGTAGTAGACAGCATTGTCGTCTACTACAAAGCGGAAGTCGCCTTTCTTTTGCTTCGAGGTTTCGGCATACGTCACTTGGGCGAGCCGTTGCTTGGCACCTCTTATTACATTGTCACTCGTCTGGGTCTTCTTTATTTCCCTCAGGCTGGCAAGGGCAATGATGTCTTCGGGAGATGCCGTTTCATAATCGTACACTTCTTTCGATGCATTGGGCACGAACACATATACACACACTTTGCCTTCGGGCTGGTAGCGGTCGGAAGCGAACCATCCTAACTGGTTTACTTCATCGATGGCATACATATAGTCGTTGGCAGGCGAGTTGAACGGCATACCGATGTTGTCGGGACGGAGATAAGTATTCTCGTCCGGGTCGTATCGGGTGATGAAGATGTCGTAACCTCCCAGGCTTCCTTCACCTTCGGTAGCATAATAAAGGGTAATGCCGTCCGAGTCGAGGAAAGGATAATTCTGATTGCATTCAGTCTGGTTGATTCCTTGCAGAGGTGCAGGGTCGCTCCAGCGGTCGATAAGCTTTATACGCGAATAGAGATGGCTTTTCCCTTCAGCGTCTGTTTGGGGGAAAAGTGTTTTGTCGCCCCATTCATTTGTATATACGGCACCTGTGCCTTCGTCAAGCATTTCCAATGTGCCCGAAGCTTTGCCCAGCTTGTAGGCAGAAAGAAATGCACTCTTGTCTACCACAAAACTGTCTACTACGGTGACCCGCTCCGTACCCCGTATCATTCGTGCTGCCATCCGGCATTGCGAAAGCACTTTTTCCGCCTCTTCGGTATCCCGTTTCTTCTTTTTCAGCCACGTGATATGTTCCTCCACGTTTTCTACAGCATCATCGAAGCGGTATTGGGTATAATAGAGTTTGCCTAAATAAAGGTAAGCGTTGATGACTTTCCGGGCAGCACTCTTTTCCAAATAGGGTTGTGACTTGTCGTATTCTCCCGTTTCGAAGCAGCATGCCCCATACCAGAAATTGTAATTGGCGTTCGAGGGAGCCTGCTTTACCAGTTTTTCGAAAACCGGTTTGGCTTCGGCAAATTTCCCTTCGGTAAACCATTGTTTGGCTTGGTTCAGGGTCTGGGCGTAGGTTGTCCCTCCGCATGCTAAGGCGAAGAGGAGGGCAATCCATGTATGTCTTTTTTTGTTCATTTCTTTTTCGTGTTGTTTTCATCAAAAGTACAAACTTTCTTTGAATTTCGAAGCATATTTCCGATTTCTTTTCTCTGAATCGTTAATTTGATGTACTTTTGTGCCCGATTTTGATTAAGTAGGCTTGATATGGAAGAAGACAAACTGATACGTACCATTAACCGGCGCTTCAATAAGGGGGTGGTAGAATACGGGTTGATAGAAGATGGCGACAAGATATTGGTGGGGCTTTCGGGAGGCAAAGACTCGCTTGCCTTGCTGGAACTGCTTGCCCGGCGTTCGCGCATTTATAAGCCCCGTTTTTCGGTGGTGGCGGCTCATGTGGTGATGACCAATATAGCCTACGAGTCGGATACCGATTACCTGCGCGGGTATGCCGAAGCATTGGGTGTTCCTTTTGTGCGCTACAAGACTTCGTTCGACCCTTCTACCGATACGCGCAAGTCTCCTTGCTTCCTGTGTTCATGGAACCGGCGGAAAGCGTTGTTTACTGTTGCCAAGGAGCAGGGTTGCAACAAGATTGCCTTGGGGCACCATCAGGATGATATCTTAGAGACCTTGCTGATGAATATGACTTTTCAAGGAGCGTTCAGCACCATGCCTCCGCGGCTGGTCATGCGTAAGTTCGATATGACCATCATCCGTCCTCTGTGTCTGGTGCACGAAGCGGAACTGGCAGAGTTGGCACGTCTCAGGGGGTATCGGAAACAGATAAAGAATTGTCCTTACGAGAAGGATTCGAACCGTGCAAATATGAAAGAAGTGTTGTGCACGTTGGAACGGATGAATCCTGAAGCGCGCTATAGTCTTTGGAGCAGCATGGCAAACATCCAGCAAGACTTGTTGCCGGAGAAAAGGGAAGGCCTTCCCTGTGCCGGTCAAGGTATCAAGAATGGTGAATCATCATTAAAACAGTAAATAAGATATGTTTACACAAGGAGTTTATGCTATTGTATTATTGATTTTCTCGAACATCTTTATGACTTTCGCCTGGTACGGGCACTTGAAGATGCGCGAAGAATTCAGTTGGTTTGCAGCTTTGCCTTTGATTGGCGTCATTGCTTTCAGCTGGGGCATCGCTTTTTTCGAATATTGCCTTCAGGTACCTGCCAATCGGTTGGGATTCCGTGACACCGGAGGTCCTTTCGACATCATGCAGCTCAAGGTGATTCAAGAGGTGATAACGCTTGCCGTGTTTACGGTCTTCTCAATGATTGCTTTCAAGATGGAGCTGAAATGGAATCATCTGGCTGCTTTCGTCTGCCTGATTCTGGCTGTATATTTTGTATTCAAGAAGTAAGCTTTCTTTCTATAGCCTGCGAAGATAGTTTCATCGGCGATGGAATCTATCTTCGCTGGCCATGGAAGATAAGTTAATTTTGGTTTTCCTTGATACGACGGATTTGTTGTTCTATCTCATACGCATTGTTGCGCACTTTGTCTTTACGGAAAAACTCTCTCCGGCGGATAGAGTCTTCTGCCTGGCGTTGACGGATATACTCGTAAAAGCGGTCTGAGTCCGGTTGAGGCTGGGATTCGGGTTCCGTTTGGCGTACGTTTTCCTGTTGTCTCGGCGGTGTATCCTGAGGCACCGGACGGATAAGAGTATCTGCCTGAACCGGGCGTGCCAAGGTATCGGTATCAGCCGAAGCATAAATGGGTAACAGGCGGTAGTATGTAGGAAACTTCAGGCTGTCTTCACGCGTGGGGCGGTAATCCTTGTAAATCTTCCAGGCATTGGCATGCTTGCGGTTGTGTTTCAGCATCCGCCCATAGGGGGTGAGGTTGTTATAGATGAACCCTAAGAAGTCAAGATCGCAGATAGTGATTCCTGCGCCTAACGAGCCTCCTATACGTTCTGTTGCACGCTCGTTCATCGTGACGATACCGGGAGTCAAGTCTTCTTCATATTCTTTTTTATGGCTGGTATAGGGATTGAGGCTCCAGTGGATTTCCCACTTTTTAGGACGTCCTAACACCATGACATCGTAGACCGGGTCTTCACCGAATCGTGTCCAGATGGTATATGGTTCGGCACGGATGTATCCCGTAGGTTTCTTTACTTTGGTCGTATCTGTCAGGCTTCGCGGCATACGCAGGTCATGTTTGAAACTCATCCATGGCTTGTCTATCGGAGATTCCATTGGTTCTTCTTCAGGTCTTTCGACTCCGCTGAAGTCGAACTGTATCATCCGTACCGCGTCTTCGTTCAGGTGGATTCCCTTGTCTTTCTCCTGTGTCTGGGCAGCCAGTGGGAGGGTGCCCGACAAGACAAACACGAAAGTCAATACTCTTTGTTTTATTTTGCGCTCTTCAATTCCCATGCTTCGTTCTTCATCTTTTTTAGCGTACTCTTCCTCCCTGCATCCAGCATTTCCGGTAATAAGGTTCGTCTAATGCACTTACGATGACCCCTTGGCTGGAACTGGCATGAACGAAATGGTTATTCTTCAGGTAAATGCCTACATGGGTGGCTCGGCGTTTGTTCCGTCCGTTGTGGAAAAATACGAGGTCTCCTTCTTCCAGTTTGCCTTTGCGCACCTTGCGGCAATTCTCTTTACGTTGCTCGTCGGAGTTGCGTTCCAATTGCTTGTGATACACTTTGCGGTAGATATTGCGGGTCAGTCCCGAACAGTCCACTCCACGTTTCGATGTGCCGCCTGCCCGATAGGGTACACCTATCCACCGTGCCGCTTCTACGTAAAGCTGGTGGTTGTCATCCTTCTCAATATCCATGTCCAGACGGATGGCTGCCCGTGCCAGTTCGCGGTAATTGTAGTGCGGGGCACGTGTGCCGCACGAAGACAAAAAAAGGAGCAAAATCGCTCCTATAAGTATATAGGTATGTTTGGTCATGTTTGTTTTCCTTCTATCGGAAAGCAAAAGTAATGAAAATACAGACACAGAGACGCGGAGATACAGGGGTTTTTCGATTAATAATAACTAATTAATAATTGAAAACTCTGTGCCTCCGCGTCTCTGTGCGTTCAAGTGTTTTTTTTAGTCTTGTGCTTCGATTTCGAAATAGCTTTCCAGTTCCTGTTTGGCTTCGTCGTTGATGGAAGTGATGTCGCGGATGATTTTTCCGTGTTCCAACAGGGCAATGCGGGTACTGATTTCAATGGTATGCGTCAGGTTATGGCTCGATATGAGGATGGTGGCGCCGGTTTCTTGGTTATAAGCAAGAAGGAGGTGTTTCAGTGCCGATTGCGAGCTGGGGTCAATGAAATTGAACGGCTCGTCCAGTATCAGAAGCTGGGGCTGGTTAAGCAGGGCTGCAAGGATACCTGTTTTTTGCTTGTTGCCTGCCGAGAGATTGCGGATGAGCTTCTGCTGCCCGAAAATCTCTCCGTTTGTGAAGCGTTCGTAGGGAGCCAGTCTCTGGTCGACGGTTTCCTTGTCTAGTCCGCACATCTTCCCGACAAAGTAAAAATACTCTTCGGGGGTGAGGTAGTCTATCAGGAAGCTTTCGTCCATGTAGGCGCCTGTGGTGTCTTTCCATTGTTCGCTTTGGCTTACGTTGATGTCACCGATGTGCACTTCCCCTTCATCCGCTTTCAGCAGGTCGAGGATAAGCCGGAAGAGCGTTGTTTTCCCGGCACCGTTGTTCCCTACCAGTCCGAGGATTTCTCCCGTATGAATGGTATAAGCGTCCACATCGAGTACGGTGCGGTCGCCATATATTTTTTTCAGATGATTGATTGTTATGTCCATGGTTTGAGTTTTTAAGTTTTTAAGTTCTTGAGTTTGTGAGTTTTTAAGTTTTAAGTTCTTAAGTTTTTATGCTTGTAAATCCATGAGTTTGTTTTTCGTTGGCGAGTAAAAAACTATAAACTAAAAAACTCACAAACTAAAGAACTAAAAAACTGACAAACTCAAATCGTTTATCTTGTATTTCGGAATCCTTCCATATTCTTGTAACGTCTTGCCATGAAGCGTTGATAGATGTTACGTATCCAGTGTGGGTGGGTGATGAACCCGATGATTCCCAGTACGCACATGGCAATGTAACCTCCTGTCGTGCCGCAAAGCAGTTCCAAGCCTTTGTTGATTACGATTGGAAGCGTGAATGCGGCGATGATGATGACCGACTGGTAGACGTTATTGTTCTGGCGTTTGCTCATCAGTCCGGCATTGAGAGGAGCGGTTTTGTCGTTGTATACCGCCATCTGCATGATACCGGGGAAAATGATTCCTGCCGTAAACAGCAGGTACGCTATTGACATCAGCAGGGAAATGCTTCCTTTGAAGACCGGAACCAGGCAGAACACGAAGGGAATGGCGAGCAGGGCGCATTGGACGTAGTATTTGGCACAAAGCATGTTGTAGACACTTTCGCGGCGCACCATCAGCCCGTCGATATAGTTCCCTTCTACTGCCATTGTCTGGCTTAGGGTTGTCAGTCCCAGCACACAGTAGCAATACAGGCAGATGAAATTGTTCATGTATCCGTCGCCATAGGCTTCTACGGTCAATGCCAGTGCGAATATCACAATCAGTACGATAAAGCTCCAGAACTGGCTTCGGGGTGACTTGTTGCGGAAAAGCATTTTCAGCTCGAGGCGGATATAGTCGCCTACATTGCCGTAACGGTCGAGGAAGCTGTAGTTGCTAAGGTGCTTGATTTTCGTATCTTCTACATGGGAAAGCTCGTTGTAGATAAATTTCAGCTGCACCTTATGGTTGAGCATGCCCATTAGACCGATGACAATCAGTACACAGATGAATGCCAGCGGGTTCCAGAGGATGAATGCTTCGCCCAGGTTCATCGTAAAGGTGCTTACCCAATGTGTGCCCGGCAGGAACTCCAACAGGGCAAACAGGCCGTAAACCGGCAGACACCAGCAGATGTACACGAACTTCTGACGTTTCATCACACGGATAAGCATGCTCCAATAGCTGTTTATTACAAAGAGCAACCAGATGCCGAGAATATATCCCAGTACACCTGTCAGTCCATAGAAACGGGTAATGCTTATCAGGGCAAAAGGCACGAACAGAAAAAGCCAGAACAGGTTGAACGAGTTTGTGGCTTCCCGCATCAGAAGCACACTCATTACCTTTTTCTTCGATACAGGCAATAAAAGGAAAGGCTTGATAGCCTGTATCGGAGTAGGGAACAGGAACCTTATCAGGAAATCGAGTATCAGGATGATGAGCAATCCTTTATTCAGGATGTGATAAGGCTCCATGTTGGGGAAACCATCGGAAAAAGCAAAGGGCAGCAATACCCCGATAAACACGAAGTATGCTGCCCAAAATGCGACTCCGATATAAATCATTACCTTGGCGAAGCGGTTCTTCTCGAACATCGGACTCCGCTTTTCGTCAAGTTTCTGTAAGCGTCGGATATCGGAATATAATGACATAGGCGATGCGTTTTGTTATTTGGTGTCGCCCGAAGTCATGCTCACCTCCACACGGTTCTTTTGTTCCTTCAGCGCTTTGGCGAATTGCTGAAGGTCGGCGCCTGTGATGCCGTTCACCAGGTCGGTATATCCAGTACCGGTGTCGATGCCTTCCCACAGGTAGTCGTATAGCAAGCCCATCCAGTATCCGTTTTCTTTCTGGTTGGCTTCGTATGTCTTCAGCATGTATTCCTTCACCTTGGCAAGGTTGTCGGCGTTAGGACCATTTGCGATGAAGTCATTGATGCCCTTGTCTATCAGCAAGCTCATGTCAGCCCGCTTTTCAGGGTCGGTATCGAAGTAAATCTGAAGCACAGCTTCCGGATTCGGATATTTGCTGAGACTGCCTTGCACGCTTACACCGTAAGATGCACCTTCTTCTTCGCGTACAGTTGCGGTATATTCCATTGTAAGCAGTTGAGAGAGCATGCTCATCATCAGCTTGTTTTTCAGCGTATAGTCACAGGTTCCGCTTTCGACGATAAGGACGGTCGCTTTTTCCGTCTGCAGGTCTTTGTGGAAGATGTTCTTCCATTCTCCCTTGCGGATATCCAGTTTCGTATCGCGGAAGTTCTCCTTGCGTCCGGTCGAAGGCAGTCCGCCCAAGTAAGTCTCGATAAGCGGAGTAGCGGTAACCGGATCGATGTTGCCTACGAAGATGAAAGTAAAGTCGCTGGCATCGGCAAAGCGGTCTTTATACATTTCCATTATCTTCTGGTAGTTGATTTGGTCTACCATCTCGCTCTTGATGCGCAGGGCACGGGGATGGTTGCCATACAAGACCTTGGTTACCGTATCGCTCAGTGCTATAGCCGGATTGGCTTCCTGGTTGGCAAGCTGGGCTTTCAGGCGGTTCTTGAATGATTCGAAAGCAGCCTGGTCGGTACGCGGAGCCGTAAAGGCAAGGTAAGTAAGCTGGAGCATCGTTTCAAAGTCTTTCGGAGCGCAACTTCCGTTTACTGCTTCAGTAAGCGTACGCACCGAAGCTGAAGCTGAAGCCACTTTCCCTGCCAGTACCTTTTGCAGGTCGATGGCATTGAAGTTGCCCAGTCCGCCCAGTGCGATAACATCGTCCAGTACGGCATATTGCAGGGCGTCTTTGTCTTCGAACAATGAATTACCTCCGGCACTGAATGACTTCATCCGGATTTCATCGGCTTTGAAGGTAGTAGGTTTCAGCACCACACGCACTCCGTTGCTCAGGGTCAGGATAGTTGATTCGAACGGACCTTCTTCGGTCTTTGTCACCTTGCCTCCGGCTGGTTTTTCTTTCATCAGCGGTTCGTTCGAAGTCTTGTCAACATAGGGTTCCAATTCCTCTGCACTGACTTCCGCCAATACGTTGCGGATGCTTTCTTCGGTAGGATACTTCATGTCTTCCTTGTCGGGACAGAACAGGCATACCACCCGGTTGCTGTCGCTTACCAATTGCTGATAGAGTTGGTTTACGCCTTCCAGCGGGATGTTCGGCACCAGTTGATTCATCATGGTGTATTCATATTCTACGCTCGGAAGCGGTTCTCCGTCGATGAAGTTGGATACATATTGTGCAACGAACTGGTTGTTTTTCATTTTGTCGCGTTCGTTATACACATTTTCCAGGTTGCTCAGGTAATCGGCTTTCGCGCGGGCATATTCGCTGGCAGTGAATCCGAACCGGTGTGCCCGTTCGATTTCGCGCATCAACGCCTTCAGTCCGCTTTCGATGCCGTCTTCCTTACAGATAGCCACGCCCGTAAACGCACGCTTTGTCTTGGCAAGGATGAAATCCATATCTTGTGCTCCGGCATTGATAAAGGGTGGGGTGGCGGTGAGCAGAAGTTCCTGCAGACGGGCATTCAGCATGTGGCTGATGGCATAATCCATGAACGAGTAAGCCAGATATCCTACCGTATTCTTCATTTCGGCAGGGAAGGGGTCGTGTTTGTGGAACACCATTACCTGATTGATTTGCTGCTCCTTGTCTTTATTGATAGAGACGATAGTCTCTTTGTTGTCGGGTACAGAATAGTAGATGCGTTCTGCCGGATTTTCGGGCATCTGGATAGGACCGAAGAGTTCCTTTATCTTGGCTTCGATTTGGTCTACGTTAACATCACCCACTACAATGATGCCTTGTTGGTCGGGGCGATACCATTTTTCATAGTAGTCGCGCAAGGCTTGATAAGGGAAATTGTCTACTACTTCCATCGTTCCGATAGGCAGGCGGTAGGCATATTTGCTTCCGGCAAAGATGGTGGGGAAGGCGGTTTCGTACATACGCATCATGGCTCCGGTGCTTGTGCGCCATTCTTCATGGATGACGCCGCGTTCCTTGTCTATCTCTTTCGGGTCGAGTGTCAGGTCGTCTGCCCAGTCGTGCAGGATAAGCAGACAGGAGTCGATAACACCTTCACGGGTGACGGGAACATCGTCGATGTTGTACACCGTTTCATCGATAGAGGTATATGCGTTCAAGTTCACACCGAATTTCACACCGATTGACTCCAGCCAGTCGCGCAAGCTGGTTCCTGGGAAGTGCTTGGTCCCGTTGAAGCACATGTGCTCCAGGAAGTGTGCCAGCCCGCGCTGGTTGTCTTCTTCCAGAATAGAGCCTACTTTCTGTGCGATGTAGAAATCGGCTTGCTTCTCGGGCAATTCATTGTGACGGATGTAGTATGTCAGTCCGTTTTCCAGTTTGCCTATTCTTACGTCGGGGTCGGTCGGAATAGGCGGCATCTGCTGGGCAAATGCCGTTACCGTGCTTCCGAGGAAGAGCATGGCAATAAAGGCTTTCCTAAAAATTTTTTTCATACTAAAAATATATACGTTGTTAAGTTATTGGGTACTTACCTCTTGACACAGGACACACAGATTGAAATGCCAACGGAAAGAGTTATCTTTCCGTCGGCAAATGCGTACATTTGTTTTTATCCGGTGCAAAACTGTGGCGGGGAATTAGAGCAAGCCGTTTGCAGAGAGGTAGCGTTCGGCTTCGATAGCCGCTTTACATCCGCTTCCTGCTGCTGTGATAGCCTGACGATAATGCGGGTCGGCTACATCGCCTGCCGCGAATACGCCCGGTATGCCCGTGCGGGGTGTGCCCGCTTCGGTTATAATATAGCCTACTTCATCTGTCTTTACCCATGGTTTGAAGATGTCCGAATTCGGTTTATGGCCAATGGCGAGGAAGAAGCCGTCGATAGGCACGTCATAGCGTTCCTCGTCGGGTTCGCCTAAGCGTTTTACTACGTGCATGCCTTCTACGCCGTTTTCGCCGTACAAGCCGGTAGCGTTATGTTCGAACAGCACTTTGATGTTGGGGTGATTCAATACGCGTTCTTGCATGATTTTCGATGCGCGCAAGTAAGGTTTGCGTACTACCAGGTAGACCTGTTTTGCCAGTCCGGCGAGGTAGATAGCTTCTTCACAAGCGGTGTCGCCTCCGCCTACTACGGCTACCGTTTTCTTGCGGTAGAAGAAACCGTCGCAAGTGGCGCAGGCGCTTACGCCCATGCCTGCATATTTCTTTTCATCTTCCAGTCCCAGGTATTTGGCGGTGGCTCCTGTAGAGATAATAACGGTGTCGGCAGATATTTCCTTGCCTTCATCTGTCTGGAATATGTAAGGTGCTTTGCTCAAATCGGCTTTGACGATGATGCCCGGACGGATGTCCGCTCCGAATCGGGTGGCTTGCTTGCGTAAGTCATCCATCAGTACAGGTCCGGTCACCCCTTCAGGATAGCCCGGAAAGTTTTCTACTTCAGTTGTAATGGTGAGTTGTCCTCCAGGTTGTATACCTTCATAGAGTACCGGTGCGAGGTTAGCACGTCCGGTATAGATAGCTGCCGTATATCCGGCAGGGCCTGATCCGATAATCAGGCATTTTACGTGTTCTGTTGCCATATTTGTTTGTTTAGTTTTAATATTGTTTTCAATCAACCGAACAAAGATAGTATATTTAACTGAAGTAACAAGAGGCAGTTGTTTAATTTTTCTGATAAAGCATAGCAATCTGGTTGTAAACGGATCGGCTTTGGCGTATAGGTGCGTTAGCCGATGCACATAGGTGCGTTAGCCGATGCACATAAGTGCGTTAGCCGATGCATATAGGTGCGTTAGCCGTGTCAGCGCATATCAATTACTTCGGCTTGCGGATATTTTTTCGGGTCGAAGCGGAATGTGGCATCCGTATAAGGCTGATGCGTCTGATAATCCAGGATACGGAACTCCTGAGTTTGCCCGTTTTCCAGCTTGATGGTGATGTAAAGCGGGTGGCAGGCATCCGACAAGACGAGTGATACCGACTGGATATCTCCTTTCTGGCGGGGTGTAAGGATGATTTCGTTTCCTGTTTTGCCCTTTATGGTATGTTTGCCTGCATAGCGGTAATGGAACAGCTCGGCATACGAATTAATCAGCGCATAGGGGTTGATGCTTTGCAATTCTTCGGGCGATGGGGTGGATATGGTCACTTCTTCGTTTTGCTCTACGTAACTCCACTGGGTTGTTCCGTCGAACCAGCTTTTCACTCCGCCGCATTCCAGATAGAAACAATTCCCCTTCAGTGCCAAAGTGCCTTGCTGGGTGCCTCCGAAATAAATGCTTACTCCTCCGGCTTGCTTGTAGGCAGAAGCGGTCTTGTCCAAAATCGATTTGGCACGGGCGTCTTCGCCGGCATATAGGGCGGTCAGGGCAAGCAGGGTAAATAAGAAATAGGTGTAGATACGTTTCATGTTATGTTTGTTTTTTAGGTGACATTTCGATTATGCGCTAAGTGTTACTGCTTTTTCAAGTTGCTTATCCGCATGGCAAGGTCGTTCTCGTCCATACAGATTACTTCGCGCGCCTTGCTTCCGTTAGCCGGACCTACAATGCCGGCACGTTCCAACTGGTCCATGATACGTCCGGCACGGTTATAACCGATAGAGAATTTGCGCTGGATAAGCGAGGTGGAACCCTGCTGATGGTAGATAAGCAGGCGGGCAGCTTCTTCAAACAAGGGGTCGAGCCGGTTCATGTCTACATCGGCACTGCTTCCGCCTTCCGAGTCGTCTTCTACTTCGGGCAAGAGGAATGCCGTCGGATAGCCCTGCTGGTGGCTGATGTAATCGACAATGCGTTCCACTTCGGGCGTATCGACAAAGGCACACTGCACGCGGACAGGGTCGTTCCCTTGCAGATAGAGCATATCACCCTTACCGATAAGCTGCTGGGCGCCCGGCCGGTCGAGGATGGTGCGCGAGTCCATCATAGATGCCACGCGGAATGCCACACGGGCAGGGAAGTTGGCTTTGATGGTTCCGGTGATGATGTTGGTCGTAGGTCGCTGGGTCGCAATAATGGCATGGATACCTACCGCACGTGCCAATTGGGCGATGCGGCAGATAGGAAGCTCGATTTCTTTACCCGCGGTCATAATCAGGTCGCCGAACTCATCGATGATGATAACGATGTAAGGCATGAAGCGATGACCGTTTTCAGGGTTCAGCTGACGGTTGATGAACTTGGCGTTGTATTCGCGGATATTGCGGCATCCTGCCTTTTGCAAGAGGTCGTAACGGTTGTCCATCTCGATACAGAGCGAGTTGAGAGTCTGCACCACTTTGGTCACATCGGTGATGATGGCGCTGTCCGAGTCAGGCAATTTGGCAAGGTAATGCTTCTCAATGGGGGCATAAATGGCAAACTCCACCTTCTTCGGGTCGACGATGACAAACTTCAGTTCGCTGGGATGCTTCTTATATAATAAGGAGGTGACGATGGCATTCAGACCTACCGACTTTCCTTGTCCGGTAGCACCTGCTACAAGCATGTGGGGCGCTTTTGCCAAATCGACAATGAAGACATCATTGGTAATCGTCTTGCCCAGTGCTACCGGCAATTCGAAGGTGGTATCCTGAAACTTCTTGCTGCTCAGGATAGAACTCATCGAAACGATGCGCGGGTTGGCGTTAGGCACTTCGATACCGATAGTGCCTTTACCCGGTATAGGCGCAATGATACGGATACCCAGTGCCGAAAGGCTTAGGGCAATATCATCTTCCAGGTTTCGGATGCGGTTGATGCGCACTCCTTCGGCTGGAGTGATTTCATACAGTGTGACGGTAGGGCCTACACTTGCTTTAATCGAACTGATTTCGATGCCGAAACTGCGTAATACCTGGATGATACGGTCTTTATTGGCGTTTTGCTCCTCCATGTCTACGGCAGGCGTATGGTCGTTGTACGAGTTGAGCAGGTCGAGTGTCGGGAAGTGATAGTGCTCCAAATCCAGTCGCGGATTATAAGGCTGGTCCAGGCTTCCGCGTTCGTCTTCGGGCTCTTCTTCGGGAGTTTGTTCGATTTCGAAAGTAGGCTCAGTGGCTTTAAGCGTTTCTTCAGAATCTTTTGAGAGCGTTTCTGATGCGGCCGTTACGGGAGGAACCGGGGAGGGTTCGCGCTCTTCGGGCATATAGGCAGGCTCTTTTGGGACAGGCTTGCTTTCTGTCGGCTCCAGTTCGATTTCTATAGGCTGGCTTTCAGCAGTCTCCTTATTATTCATCTTGTCGGTTTCTGGCTGGACCGGCTCGTTAGATATTTCTTCGGTTGTTGCTTCCTGTTCCGGCTGATGCACATCGCTGTTTGCTTCCTTGTTTCGTCTCGGTAGAGAAGGATGGAAGGCCTTGCGCACTACCTGCATGGTTTCGCGGGTGAAGAAGATGGCAATAAGCACCAGGGTGATAAGCAATGCCAGGATGAGTCCCGGTGCGCCAATCTGGGAACAAATCCACTGGCTTACATTGTAACCATGCATGCCGCCGGGATAGAGGAAAGAGTCTTGGAACGTGCCTCCGAAGGCAAATCCCAAGGCGATAGAGAACCATACCATCAGCGTGGCACAGCTTACGAACCATTTCCATAGGGTAAACTGGTAGGCTTTCATCAGTTTCATGCCGCATACAATGAGGAATACCACGATGAAGTATGCCGGAATGCCGAAACAATCATTGATAAGGAATTGGGAAAGTTGTGCGCCACGTGCTCCGGCAAAGTTCTGAATGCCGTTGTTCGTTTCCAGCAATTCTCCGGGGTCGGGATGCGTCAGGATGCTTTGGTCATTTCCTCCGGTAAAGAAGAAGGAACTGAAGGCCAATAACATATATACGCCGAATATGACGCAGATTAAGCCTAAGATGAAATGTATGGTTTCGCCTTTGACGGCGCTGAACATCTTCTTTGGTAAGATGGTTTTCTTTTCGTTTTCTGTTGTTTCTGTCTTTTTCTTCATGATGAAATAGGAAAATGGTAAAAATCAAACGCAAATGTACGAATATTTTTTTGTATTTTTGCGCCGCAATCAAGTTTCATTATGAAAAAGAATACATCTGCTATTTACGATAAAAATACAGTCGAGTTTGTGACGGTCGCGGCTGAGTTCTGTGGCTTCTTGGAGCGTACAGGCGAAATGAAACGCCGTCCGTTTATCGACAAAACACTGAAATTGCTTCCGTTGCTCTACCTGAAAGCCTCGATGCTTCCCGGTTATGCCGTGCGGATGGACGAGTTTGACCCGGAAACATTTGTCACTGAGGGCGATTATGAACAGGTACGTGCCGGCGTGGCGGCTTTGCTGGGCGAGCACGATGATTACCTTGATGTCTTTGTCGAAGACATGGCTTATAGCGATACCCCGATTCACCAGACCATTTCTGAAAACCTGGCTGATATTTATCAGCCTTTGAAGGATTTCGTATGTGTGTATCAGTTAGGTTTCGACCAGACAATGAATGATGCCCTGGTGATTTGCCGGGAAGGGTTCGGAGAATTTTGGGGACAACGGCTGGCGAATGCCTTGCGTGCGTTGCATGATGTGAAATACCATAGCCATGCCGATGAGCAGCAGGAAGAAGATTTTGATGAAACAGATGATTCGCTTGCTTCTTCGGTATTGCGTGCCGACGAAGGCTATACAGAAAATGATTTGTATGAGGGGCTTGATGCAGGCGATGATGATGAATCGGGCGACCGTTGGGAGTGAGGAAAGCATGTGTGGGAACTCAAAAATTATCTATGATTGTATTACAGAATAAAATATCAAAGCAACAAGTATCCGAAATGCCGAAGGAAAGTTTCTCCGGACGCATTTTTGTAATCTATACCGAGGCTGAGGCACGGAAGGCGGTCGACTACCTGAACACACATTCCATTGTGGGTGTGGATACCGAAACGCGCCCTTCCTTCCGTAGGGGGATGACGCATAAGGTGGCTCTGCTGCAGATAGCTACCCATGACATCTGTTTCTTGTTCCGCCTGAACCATTTGGGATTGCCTGATTTCCTGGAACGTTTCTTGCAAAACGATGTGTTGAAAGTCGGCTTGTCGCTTCGGGATGACTTCGCGATGCTCCGCCGCAGGAATCAAGGAGATTTGCGCGACGGGAACTGGATTGAATTGCAGGATTATGTACCTCGTTTCGGCATCGAGGAAAAAAGCCTGCAGAAAATCTATGCCTTGCTGTTTGGAAAGAAGATTTCGAAAGCGCAACGTTTGTCCAATTGGGAGGCGGACGTGCTGACCGAGGCACAACAATTGTATGCAGCTACCGATGCATGGGCGTGTGTGGAGATTTATACGTTCCTGGAAGAGTTGCGTAGCCATGGACATTTCCGTATCGAGAAAGTGGAAGAAGAAGAAAACAAGTCCAATGAATGATTTTAAAAGCACCTGTTTCTGTGTGCTATAATTATAATTATATGAACGTGTCATACAAAAGAGTTTATTTGAAATCCGGAAAGGAAGAATCACTGAAGCGCTTCCATCCGTGGATATTCTCGGGTGCCATTGCTCGGGTAGAAGGAGAACCGGAAGAAGGGGAAGTGGTGGATGTGTTTACATCGAAGAATGAATTTATCGCCTGCGGGCATTATCAGATAGGAAGCATTGTTGTGCGGGTATTGTCGTTTGTGCAAGAGACTATCGACCATGCTTTTTGGGTGCGTAAATTGACACATGCCCGTCAGGTACGTGTCGCATTGGGGCTGGTCGGCAATCCGCAGACCAATACCTATCGGCTGGTGCATGGTGAGGGAGACAACCTGCCCGGATTGATTATTGACATTTATGGCAAGACCGCCGTAATGCAGGCTCACTCGGCAGGTATGCATCTCGACCGCATGTCGATAGCCGATGCGTTGACCGAAGTGATGGGTGACACGGTAGAGAACATTTATTATAAATCGGAAACGACCTTACCCTTTAAAGCCGACTTGACAGCTACGGAAAACGGATTTATCCGTGGAGGAAGTGCCGACAATGTAGCGATGGAGAACGGACTGAAGTTTCATGTCGACTGGTTAAAGGGGCAAAAGACCGGTTTCTTTGTTGACCAACGGGAGAACCGTCACCTGCTGGAGCGTTATGCTGCAGGTCGTAGCGTGCTCAATATGTTCTGCTATACAGGCGGATTCTCGTTTTATGCCATGCGTGGAGGTGCCAAATTGGTTCATTCGGTAGACAGCTCGGCGAAAGCTATCGACCTGACCAATGAGAATGTGAGTCTGAATTTCCCGGGTGACACGCGTCATCAGGCTTTTGCCGAAGATGCTTTCAAGTACCTCGACCGCATGGGTGACCAATACGACTTGATTATCCTCGACCCGCCTGCATTCGCCAAACACCGCGACGCACTCCGCAATGCGTTGCGCGGTTATACCAAACTGAATGCGAAAGCATTCGAGAAGATTCGTCCGGGAGGTATCTTGTTTACCTTCTCATGCTCGCAGGTAGTGACCAAAGATAATTTCCGCAATGCGGTCTTTACCGCTGCTGCCCAGACAGGACGCAGTGTGCGTATTTTGCATCAATTGACTCAGCCGGGCGATCATCCGGTGAATATCTATCATCCCGAAGGAGAATACCTGAAAGGGTTAGTATTATATGTAGAGTGATTTTTTCACCGCAGGATTACAAGATTGGATTCAATCTGTATAATCTTGCGGTGAAGCCATTTATTCTACTGTAACAGACTTCGCCAGGTTACGTGGCTGGTCTACATCTTTTCCTTTGCATACAGCGATGTGGTAAGCAAGTAGCTGGAGGGGGATGGTCGTGATGAGTGGTTCGAGGCATTCCAGAGTTTCCGGTATTTCAATACATTCGTCTGCCAGCTTGCGGATAACTGTATCGTTCGGGTTTACCAAGGCAATGATATGTCCTTTCCGGGCTTTGATTTCCTGGATGTTGCTTACTATCTTTTCGTACATTGCATTTTGGGTCGCGATGACCACTACCGGCATTTCCGTATCTATCAAGGCTATCGGACCATGTTTCATTTCTGCTGCCGGATAGCCTTCGGCATGGATGTACGAGATTTCCTTTAACTTGAGCGCACCTTCCAAAGCTACGGGATAACTGTATCCTCTTCCTAGATAGATAAAATTATGGGCGTATGTGAAGATGCGTGAGAGTTCGGCAATGCTTTGGTTCTGGTTCAGCACTTCTGTCATCTTTTCAGGAATACGGTCCAGCTCATCGATGATATGATGGAACGTTTCTTCGTCGATAAGTTGTTTTTCACGTCCCAATGTCAAGGCGAAGAGAGTCAGTACCGTGACTTGTCCGGTAAAGGCTTTAGTCGATGCCACCCCGATTTCAGGACCTACATGGATGTACGAGCCTGTATCGGTATTGCGTGGGATAGACGAGCCGACTGCGTTGCAGATGCCATAAACAAAGGCTCCTTTGGCTTTTGCCAGTTCGATAGCTGCCAGTGTATCGGCGGTTTCTCCCGATTGGGAAATGGCTATCACTACATCTCCTTCGCTGATTACAGGATTGCGGTAACGGAATTCGGAAGCATATTCCACTTCTACCGGAATACGGCAAAAAGTTTCGATAAGTTGTTTTCCGATTAGTCCGGCATGCCATGAGGTGCCGCATGCCACAATGATGAACCGCCGTGCTCCCAATAGACGTTCCTTATGTTGGATAACTGCCGAGAGGGCTACTTTATAGGTTTCCCCGTTTACTCGTCCGCGCATACAGTCTTTGATGCATTCAGGTTGTTCGAATATCTCTTTCAGCATGAAGTGAGGATAACCGCCTTTTTCCAGTTGTCCGATGTTCATGTCGATTTTCTTCACTTCTGCCGGTTGCTGTTCATTTTCCAGGTTTACTACCTTTAAGGGCTTGCCGGCTTCTAAGACTGCTATTTCTCCGTCTTGCAGATATACCACCCGGTCGGTGTATTCTACGATGGGGGTAGCGTCTGAAGCAAGGAAAAACTCGTCTTCTCCTATGCCGATGACTAATGGGCTGCTTTTGCGTGCTGCAATGATACGGTTGGGCTGGCGACGGTCAATAATAGCGATGGCGTATGCTCCGATAACACGGTGCAAGGCAATGCGGATGGCATCCAGCAAATCGATTTGTGAACGCGTCTGTATATAGTCAATCAGTTGGACCAGCACTTCTGTATCGGTCGTGCTTTTGAATGTATAGCCTTTTTGTTGGAGTTGTTCGCGCAGGGTGGCATAATTTTCGATGATGCCGTTATGCACCAGTGCCAGATTGCCTGACTGGGCAACATGCGGATGGGCATTTATCTGACTTGGCTCTCCATGGGTAGCCCAACGCGTATGTGCGATGCCTATGCATCCCGACACATCTTTTTGTGCAGCCAAGTCTTCCAGGTTCGACACCTTTCCTTTAGCTTTATACACATTCAGTTGATGGGCTTCATTGATGAGTCCGACGCCGGCACTATCATATCCACGGTATTCCAGCCGTTTCAATCCTTTTATCAAAATGGGATAAGCTTGTTTCTTCCCGATGTATCCTACGATTCCACACATGTTTTATATAATCAGTTTAGTTGTACTCTTTTTGTCTTTGGAGTGGAATTCTTTGTATGAATCCTTTGCGAAAATACAAAATAGTGGGAAATTTGCAATGTTTTCTGATGAAATTATTCAAATATACTGCGATGGTCATGCACTATATTACATGATGAATAAAGTATATCTTCGCGGGAGAGAAGTTATCCGCTCAATTGTGGCATTTGTGTGACAAGTGTCCGCATCAGCTTCTACCACCAGAAAGCTGATGCGGATATCCATCTGTTTTTATTTGTAAGATTCGCGATATACTGTCACGATGTCTTCGTCCGACATCTGTACGCGGTCGCTGGTAAACATTACGCCCATTACTTCACGTGTATTGCGCATCAAGGTCTCAAATTCATCGGGAGTAATTCCGTAGTCCGACATCTTCAGGTCTGCTACACCGCAAGCTTCTTGCAGGCGGGTGAGGGCAGTCAGAAAATCCTCAGGTTTGGTTGCTTCGGGCATTCCCATGGCTTGTGCCATCCGGATAAAGCGCTCATCGCAACCGTGGTGCTCGATGAAGAATTTATAGTAAGCCTTGCTAATCATTATCAATCCCGCGCCGTGAGGCAATGCTGGATGATAAGCCGAAAGGGCATGTTCCAAGGCATGTTCGCTGGTAATCAAGGTGAGACACATAACAGCTCCTGAAAGACTGTTGCCGAATGCTACATGTGTACGGGCTTCCATATCCTTACCGTCTTTTACGGCACGAGGAAGATAAGCTGCCAGGTTGCGGATAGCTTCCAGTGCATACATGTCGCTCATCAGGTTGGCACCTTTGGCGATATATCCTTCAGTGCTATGGAACAAGGCATCAAATCCCTGATAAGCCGTAAATGCAGGAGGCACGGTTGCCATTAGTTCTGGGTCTACGAGCGAAAGCACGGGGAATAAAGAAGCATCGCCGACAAAAGCCTTTTCGAAGGTGTCTTCTTTGGTAATGACACCCGAATTGTCTGTTTCCGAGCCGGTTCCGGCTGTTGTTGTGATGGCAATAATAGGAAGCGGCTGTATGCTAATCGGTTGTCCTTTTCCAGAACCGATAGGTACATAGTCCCATAACTCACCTTCATTGGAAGCCATGACGGCTATGGCTTTGGCACAGTCCATTACGCTTCCTCCTCCCAGAGCTACCAGAAAGTCTGCATGGCTTTCGCGTGCTGCTTTTGCTCCGGCATCTACATTGCTTACGGTAGGGTTAGGCGAAACGCCATCGAATACTGTAGTCTCCACTCCAGCTTTATGAAGCTGTTCTTCAGTGCGTGCCAGGTATCCGTTGGCACGTGTGGATTTTCCGTTCGAGATAACGATGAGGGCATGTTTGCCCGGCATGGGTTGTTCACTCAGTTTGTTCAGCACACCTTCTCCGAACATTAGTCGGGTAGGGATATACATGTCATAATTCAGATTCGTGTTCATGGTTAAATCGTTTTTTTTGTTCAATGCAAAGGTAAGCCCTTCCTCATTGAAACTTTGTATCTGAATTACGGACAAAACAACCGGATTTACAGATTCAGACCATCGTATATTGCTTATGCTTTTCATATAGTTTGTAGCTGAAGTGATGCTATCTGCATGAGCCGGGGCATATACATGGAAGCTTGTTAGCAACAAGTACCGTTTACTAAAGGAAGTTCCTCCAGCATCTTGCGCAGGCGGATGGCGGTACGCGGCATCGGTTCGGCTACGGTTAGTCCTACGAGCTCTTTCTCGCGGGCTATGTCGTTGATGACGCGCACTACATCGGCTATCTTCATGCCATTGGGAATCACTCCGACGGCCGCAATGATTTCGGCAGGGTCGAGCACGTCCATGTCAAAGTGGATGACGACCTTCGATGCGCCGCACGCGTTCAGCCATTGGCGTATCGCGTCACTGTTCTCGCGGACATCTTCGGGAGTGAGATGCCTGATGCCGTATGCCTGCTGGCGGACTTTGATTTCTTCACGTTCCCAGTCGCGCAAGCCTACAAACAGGATTTTGTCGGGAGCAATCCGGGCGGGGAGGAGCGAGACGATGCCGGGTTCGCCTTTTCCCATACATGCCGTGACGGCCATGGCATGATAGCCTGCATAGACATCGCCCGGCAGGGTAATGTCGGGATGGGCGTCTATCCATATCATCGCTACATCATCGGGGTATTTGGCGGCAAGGTAGGTGAAAGGCACTACGCTGACCGAACATTCGCCTCCGAGGGTGACGATTTTATCCGGGTTTTCCACTTTCAGGATGTCTAAGGCAGCCCGGGTTTGTGCTTGGATGGCTTGGCAATCTATCACGCCGTCGGTCACGATACGTTCGGCAGGGTCTGTCGTAACGGGTACGGTAAAGGTCTTTTGGGTGGTAGAAGGTGCCAGGAAGTCCAGCAATTGGGCACCCAGGTAATAGCCTCTTGCGGCTTCTGTGGGGTCTTTCACTTCGGGAATCCAGCGATCGATGATGCCGCCTTGCCATTGGGGGTAAATCAGTCGGATGGTTTTCATACGTTTACGATGTAAAATGGATTTTTCATATTGATGCTTCCGCAAATTTAGAATTTTTATGTCAACCTTACAAGTATAGCGGAATGTTGTTTAGTTTATTTGCCTTTATTCTGCCTGTTTTTATTTCGTATATCTCGCGGATTTTTTATACTTTTGTATTCCGAAAATCAAGTTAATTTAGAAGAAACGGAAATGAATGGAAATGTATCTTTGAAGACCAACCCCGTATGGAGAGAGTCGAAGGATTATTTATTGATAGCGTTAGGAATGATGATGTACGGGGTGGGATGGACGGTGTTTCTGTTACCCAACAATTTGCCTTCGGGAGCCGTACCGGGTATTGCTTCCATTATTTATTGGGCAACGGGTTTCCCCGTACAATACACTTATTTAGGCATTAATGGATTTTTGTTGTTGCTTGCTCTGAAGATTCTGGGGCTGAAGTTCTGCCTGAAGACCATTTGGGCGGTAATCGTGCTGACGGTTTTCCTGGCGGTTATCCAGAAGTTTGTACAGGGCGGGCTGATACACGACGAGCCGTTTATGGCGTGTGTGCTGGGTGCTTCGTTTTGTGGCGGAGGCATCGGACTGGCATTTTCGGCTAACGGAAGTACGGGCGGAACGGATATCATCGCCGCTATCGTCAATAAATATCGCGATATTTCGCTGGGCAGGGTTATCCTGATGTGTGATGTGATTATCATTTCGTCCAGTTATCTGGTGTTGCACGACTGGGAACGTGTGGTTTACGGTTATGTAGTGTTGTTTATCACTAGTTTTGTGATTGACCAGGTAGTGAACAGCGCGCGCCAGTCGGTGCAGTTCTTCATCATTTCGAGCAAGTACGAAGAAATCGGACACCGTATCAATAAAGACCTGCACCGGGGTGTGACATTCATCGATGGTGTAGGATGCTATACGAACAATGGCGTGAAGCTGATGTTCGTGCTGGCAAAGAAGCGTGAGTCGAATACTATCTTCCGACTGATAAAGGACATCGACCCGAATGCATTCGTTTCGCAAAGTGCGGTCATCGGTGTGTTCGGCGAAGGGTTCGACCGCATCAAGGTAAAATAAGAACTTTTTTAAATCGAAATATCTATGACGACAACGAGTATTGAAATAGTAAGGCAAATGGCAAGCGACCATCGTGTGCAGCTTGCCAAAGAAAGTGCGCATGCACTAGCCGATATTTTAGTAGGAAAGAAATATAAGAAAGGAGAAATAGTGCTGAACGAAGGGGAGGTATGCACATGCATACGTTACATCGAGAAAGGGATGCTCCGTCAGTTCTATTTCAAGTATGGCAAGGATATGACCGAACACATTGCTTACGAGAAGGGAGAGGTGATATGTCTGGAGAGTTATTTCAGGCAGGAGCCTACCCGGCTGATGATAGAAACGTTGGAGCAGACGGTGTTGTGGGAAATAGACAAGGAAGGTATCGACCAGCTTTCCGTAGAGCGTGCCGACATCGGTGTGTTGTACCGGAAGATTTGGGAGAACTCATTGATAGAGTCGCAGGTGAAAGCCGATACGCTTCGTTTCGAACCGGCTCACGAGCGTTATAACAAGTTACTCCAGCTTCATCCGGAGATATTGAAACGGGCTCCGTTGGTCTATATTGCTTCTATGCTTCAGATGACGCCCGAAACCCTGAGCCGTGTCCGCTCGGCAAGCTTGAACAATTAAGCAAGGGCGAGTGTTTTTTATTACAGGCATGGAAAGCAGCGTTGCGCCTTTCTCCTGTTTAGCCGGTGATGGAGTATATATAATATAAGGTGTAGAAAAAGATGAAACTGATTCGTTTTTCCATACAGATAGGAGTTGCGTTGGCATTGTTTTGTGCCTCACTTCAGGCACAAGAGTATCAGCCTTCGTCCGCCAACCTGGCGGCAAGGCAGGAGTTTGCCGGAAGCAAGTTGGGTATTTTCCTTCATTGGGGCATATATAGCATGTATGCCCAAGGAGAATGGTACATGAACAGTGGCATCGACCGTGCGGAATATGCCAAGGCAGCTTCGGGTTTTTATCCGAGCCGGTTTGATGCCCGTCAGTGGGTATCTGCCATCAAGGCTTCGGGAGCTAAATACATTTGTTTCACGACCCGTCATCACGATGGATTCTCGATGTTTGATACCCGTTATTCGGATTATGATATTGTGGACGCCACTCCTTTTGGGCGGGACGTATTGCGTGAGTTGACCGATGAATGCCGCAAGCAAGGCATACGGGTGCATTTCTATTATTCGCACATCGACTGGACACGCGATGATTATCCGGCAGGGCGAACGGGAAGAACGACAGGAAAAGACTTGTCGAAAGCGGACTGGGCTTCGTATTATCAGTTTATGAACAACCAGTTGACCGAATTGATAGAGAATTACAATCCCGATGCTATCTGGTTCGATGGAATGTGGGATCACGATCAGGATACGGTTCCTTTCGATTGGCAGCTGACTGAACAATATGCGATGATTCACCGCTTGAATTCTGCCTGCCTGATAGGGAATAACCATCACGGTGTCCCGTTTGACGGAGAAGATATCCAGATATTCGAGCGTGACCTGCCGGGCGAGAATACGGCAGGGCTTTCGGGTCAGCAAATCAGTGCACTACCTCTTGAGACCTGTCAGACCATGAACGGTATGTGGGGATATAAAATCAAGGACCAGAATTATAAATCGGTCAAGGAGTTGATACACTTGCTGGTAGGAGCTGCCGGGAAAGGAGCAAACTTATTGTTGAATATCGGACCGCAACCCAATGGTGAATTGCCTGAAACGGCTCTTGAACGTCTGGAAGGCATAGGTAAATGGATGAAGCAGTATGGAGAAACACTGTATGGAACAACGGCAGGTGATGTGCCTGCACGTCCGTGGGGCGTGACTACCCGGAAAGGGAACCGCCAGTTTGTGCATATCCTCTCGTTGGAAGATGAAGCCTTGTTTCTGCCTGTCAAGGGAAAAGTGCAGAAGGCGGTCGTGTTCGGCAGCAACGAACCGGTACGCTTCAGGCAGACCCGTGAAGGTGTGTTGCTCGAATTGGGCAAGGTGCCCGATGAGGTGGACTACATCATCGAACTGACGATGCGTTTTTAGAAGAAAAGAATTTGATTATGGCATACGATTTGATAACCCTATTGGGACCGACCGCTTCGGGAAAGACTCCGCTTGCCGCGGCTTTGGCAGACCGTTTGCATTCGGAAATCATCAGCGGGGATAGCCGTCAGGTATATCGCCGGATGGATTTAGGTACCGGAAAGGATTTGGCGGATTATGTGGTGAACGGGCATCCGATACCTTATCACTTGATTGATATAGCCGAACCGGGGACCAAATACAATGTGTTCGAGTTCCAGCACGATTTCTTGCGGGCATACGAGTCCATCCGTTCGCGAGGGATGCTTCCCATCCTGTGTGGCGGAACCGGCATGTATCTGGAGTCGGTATTGAAAGGATACAAGCTGCTTCCCGTCCCTGAGAATCCCGAATTGCGCGAAAAGCTTTCCGGCAAGTCGTTGGAAGAGCTGACCGCTATCCTTGCGGGATACAAGACGTTGCATAATTCTACCGATGTGGATACGGCGAAGCGTGCTATACGGGCTATCGAAATAGAAGAGTATTATCGGACGCAACCGGTCGACGCAAAGGATTTTCCCGAAATCCATAGCCTGATTATCGGCGTGGATATCGACCGTGAGTTGCGTCGGGAGAAGATTACCCGCCGTTTGAATCAGCGGTTGGAAGAAGGCATGGTAGAGGAAGTCCGCCGGCTGCTCGACGAAGGCATTGCTCCCGAAGACCTGATTTATTATGGGTTGGAATATAAATATCTTACGTTGTATGTAACGGGAGCATTGACCTACACCGAAATGTTCCGCCAGTTGGAAATAGCCATCCATCAGTTCGCCAAACGGCAGATGACGTGGTTCAGAGGGATGGAACGGCGCGGATTCACTATTCATTGGATAGACGCGACGCGCCCGTTGGAAGAAAAAGTGGAAGAGATAATGAAGCTGATAGATGAGGCATGACGTCTGGTTGTGCCGCTTGTTTGATAAGAACCAATAAAAACCGAGGAAATAACTATGGCAATAGAACCTACCCGATGGGGTGTGATATACAACCCGAAAGCAGGAAGCCGGAAGGCACAGAAGCGATGGAAAGCGATTCGTGACTATATGGAGAGCCGGAACGTTCAGTTCGACTATGTACAGTCGGAAGGATTCGGGTCGGTGGAACGCTTGTCGCGCACGATGGCGAACAACGGTTATCGTACCATCGTAGTGGTGGGAGGCGACGGAGCCTTGAACGATGCGGTGAACGGCATTATGTTGTCCGATGCCGAAGAGAAACAGGAAATCGCTTTGGGAATTATTCCGAACGGTATCGGAAATGATTTTGCCAAATACTGGGGATTGGACTCGGATGATTATAAAGGGGCTGTGGATGTCCTTATCAACCGTCGTCTGCGAAAGGTGGATGTAGGCGTGTTCGGTTATTTTGATGGAAACGTCCATGTGAAACGCTACTTCCTGAATGCGGTATATATCGGGTTGGGAGCCCGTATCGTCATCATTACGAACGAGACGAAACGCTTCTGGGGCATTCCGTTGTTCTCATATCTTTCTTCGTTATTCCTGGTGGCATTCGAACGCAAGCTGTACCGGATGCATTTGAAAGTGAATGACGAACATATCCGTGGCCGTCTGATGGCGGTGGCAATCGGGAGCGCGCGCGGATATGGACTTACTCCCAGCGCGGTGCCTTACAACGGATGGCTGGACGTATCGTTGATTTACCGTCCTGAGTTGCGTCAGCTTATATCCGGATTATGGATGTTGCAGCAGGGGAGGCTTCTGAATCACAAGACCGTAAAGCCTTATCGTACGCGGCAGGTGAAGATTTTGCGTGCCCAGAATGCGGAAATCAGTGTGGACGGACGTATCTGGTTCGACCGTCATTTCCCTATCGAGGTGACCATCGCTCCCGAAGCCTTGACCTTGATTATCCCTGATTAACCGGAAGATATAAGGAAAGGCGGGGATGCTGAAACTCGGTTGGACGGAGGGATTGTTTGAAAAACCGGTGTATATCCGTCAAAGTATCTGGTAAGAATCGTTGTTTATATTTCAATAAAAGAATATCTTTGCAGCACGAAAACGAAACATACGATTATAAAAAACGAAAGATATGCTTACAATTAAACAAATTACAGAGGATACCGAAAAGGTTATCCGTGGATTGGAGAAAAAGCATTTCGCAAATGCAAAAGAAGCCATTGCCCAAGTGCTTGAACTGAATGACAAACGTCGTAGTGCACAGGCTCAACTGGATAAGAATCTGGCAGAGGTAAATTCTACTTCGAAAACCATCGGACAATTGATGAAAGAGGGAAAGAAAGAAGAAGCCGAAGCTGCCAAGGCGCGTGTATCCGAAATCAAGGAAGCAAGCAAATCGCTTCAGGCAGAGATGGATCAGGCTGCCGAGGATATGCAAAACCTGTTGTACACCATTCCGAATGTGCCTTACGAAGAAGTGCCCGAAGGCAATGGAGCGGAAGATAACCTGGTAGTGAAGATGGGCGGTATGGAAACCGAACTTCCGAAAAATGCTTTGCCTCACTGGGAACTGGCGAAGAAATACAACTTGATTGATTTCGACCTGGGTGTGAAGATTACAGGCGCAGGTTTCCCCGTTTACCGTGGACAAGGTGCCCGCTTGCAGCGTGCGCTTATCAATTTCTTCCTCGATGAGGCTCGTGCCGCCGGTTACGAAGAAATTATGCCTCCTACGGTAGTAAATGCCGCTTCGGGTTATGGCACAGGCCAGTTGCCCGACAAGGAAGGACAGATGTATCATTGCAATTTGGATGACCTTTATTTGATTCCTACTGCCGAAGTGCCTGTAACCAATATTTATCGGGATGTGATTCTTGACGAAAAAGAATTGCCGATTAAGAATTGCGCATACACTGAGTGTTTCCGCCGTGAAGCCGGTTCGTATGGTAAGGATGTACGTGGCTTGAACCGCCTGCACGAGTTTTCGAAAGTAGAACTGGTACGCATTGATACACCGGAACATTCCCGTCAGTCTCATCAGGAAATGCTTGACCACGTAGAAGGTTTGCTGAAAAAACTGGAACTTCCGTATCGTATCCTTCGTCTGTGCGGAGGTGATATCAGCTTTACGGCAGCTATCTGTTACGACTTCGAGGTTTATTCAGAGGCACAGAAACGCTGGTTGGAAGTAAGTTCTGTTTCTAATTTCGATACTTATCAAGCCAATCGTTTGAAATGCCGTTATCGTACAGCCAACAAGAAAACAGAGCTTTGCCACACGCTGAATGGTTCAGCTTTGGCTTTGCCGCGTATCGTGGCCGCCTTGCTTGAAAACAACCAGACACCGGAAGGCATCCGCATTCCGAAAGCCTTGGTTCCTTATTGCGGATTCGAGATGATTAAATAAGGAGTTAGAGAAGTTAAAGAAGTTATCACTTCGCTTTGCTTCGTTAGAAGTTAAAGCCAATACTTTTACTGATATTAAGGAGTTAAGGATATATACTTTCAGGTATTGACTTAACTCCTTTAACTCCTCTAACTCCTTTAACTTCTTTAACTTCTTAACTCCTTATCCAATTACAATTTATTCAATATCCGGTCCATTACCCAGTTGGTGGGAGTGGCGCTTAATCCGTCGCAGGTGCAGATGGCTTTTCCTTGCAAGTGTTCCACTACCGCCTTGATAAGAGGAAGCTGGACGTAGGGAGGATTTTCGGGTAAGATTTCCTCGCGCCCCCGCTCGGTATGCAGTCCGATAGGTTCGTAAGTGAAGACGGAGAAACAAATCATTCCTTTGTCACCGATAATCTCGATGCGGTCTTCTTTAGCCGACTCGTGAGCCACAAAACACCAGGAACCAGAACCAGGTAATCCTGATTCAAACTTAAAGCAGGCACTGATGGTATCTTCTGCCTGATACAGTCCACCACGGTTGCTTTTATATCCTTCGGCTTCCAAGATGCAACCGAACATTTCCTGTAATAAATCCAGTTGATGTGGTGCTAAGTCATAGAAATAACCTCCGCCGGCGATGTCGGGCTGCACGCGCCAAGGCAGGTTGGTGCTGTTATAGTCCAAATCACGTGGAGGCTGGGCAAAACGAATCTGCACATTGATGACATTGCCTATCTCGCCTTCTTCCACCAGTTGACGTACCTTTTGGAAATAAGGCAGGTAGCGGCGGTAATACGCTACAAAGCAAGGCACACCCGTTTCTTGTGAGATGCGGTTGATACGGGCACAGTCTTCGTAAGTGGCGGCCATCGGTTTTTCGATGTACACCGGTTTGCCTGCTTTCATAGCCATGATGGCAAAGGTGGCATGCGAAGAAGGTGGGGTAGCAATATAGACGGCATTTACGTCTTCGTCGCCTATCAGTTCTTGCGCATCGGTATACCAGCGTGGTATGTTGTGGCGATGGGCATACGATTTTACTTTTTCTTCATCGCGGCTCATTACGGCAACTACCTTCGAGCCTTCTATCATATTGAATGCGGGTCCGCTTTTCTTTTCGGTCACTTCACCGCAACCGATGAATCCCCAGTTTACATTATCCAGTTGCATCATATCTAGTATTATTTTATCAGTTAAAATATTTTTTGTGTAGCTTCTTGTAGTCGCTGGTCTTGCTGTACTCTTCCAGCCAGTTGTTGAGGGTATCAAGCAGCGCCGGATTCTGTTTGTTCACTCCCCAGGCATAAAACTGGGTAAAGCTGAGCGCGGTGTTGATATCAAGGTTCGGGAAACGGGACAACAAGGGACGGGCGATACTTTCATCGCACACCGCATAGTCGATGTCTTTCCCTGCCACCATAGCCAGAAGCTGCTCGGGACCGTACTGTTCCACTTCTTCGATATAAATTGTGTCTGCCATTTCATTGATAAGGTTATGCAGGCGCAGCAGGGCAGGCGAACCTTGAATGACATACAAGTGTTTGTGAGCCAAATCCAGTTGGCTTCGGATATAAGTGCTGTCTTGTTCGTTTTCCGGTTTCCGTTGAACCAGCACTTGTTTGCTCAATGCCAGCGGACGGGTAAAGAGCAGCGTGTCTTTCGACTGGGTGGTGACAAGGGTGCCTGTAGCCAAAAGGTCGTATTTGCCTTCGATGATGCCTTGCAGCCTTTTCTCAAAGCTCATTTCGGGAGTCAGTTCCAGTTTCAGGTGCTTGTCGGATGCAAAGGCATGCAACAGTTCATAGTCGAATCCCTGCAAGGTGTCTTCCTCCACATGGTAACTGATGGAGTTGTATTCGGTTACGGCACGCAAGATGCCCGATTTCATGATTTCGGCATAATCACGTGGCGTATAAGTCGGCTTTTCTTCCTTTTGGGTACTGAAAGCGATGATTCCCACTATGACGATGACAGCTACTATACCGTATCGGATAAGTTTTCGTGTTCGCATAGGCTTTGTCAGTCAAAGAAGTTCCACGAAATGCCGATTTTAAACAGACGCGGATTCAGCGGATAGTGGGGAGCCAGGAAATAGCTGTGCTCGCCTTGTCCTTGAATCAGGTTATACATCATCAGGAAGATACGTGTGCGTTTCAGGTGCAGGTTGATATAGCCGTTCAGCAGCGGGTAATTTCCCAGTTTGTATCGGGTATCCTTGTTTTGCAGGTAAAATTGTCCGATAGCAGGGGCATAGTCGGGTGCATAGTAGGAGGTGAAATAGCGCACATCGGCTCCCATTTCTACTTTCAGCACTTTCTTTGCCAGTCCGAAGCTGAGGTAGAGGTTGTGGTAGAGCACGAGTTTCGGCAACGGCAGGATGTCCTGATTACTCGAAGTCTGGTAAGTCACTTCGTTATCCAAGTGCAGGATACCCAATTTGAAGTCTTGCCGGAGCGACGCGCTGAATACCTGGATGCTGCCCGAATGCTGGGCTACTCCCAGGTTGTTCTTGTACGTAGAAGCGGTAGTGCTGCCTCCTTCGCTGCTGCCTCCTTCCGCTACCGACAGATTGTCCAGATAGGTATAGTTTGTAATGTTTTCCACTCCTGCTTTCAGCCGGGTGCGCCAGCGGTCGATGCTCAATTGTCCTTCGATGCGGGTGCGCATCATTTTCGACAGGTCGTTGTTGTCCCACCAGTAGTGTTTCGAGTGGAAATGGCGGTAATAAAAAGTCGGGTTCTGGTTCTTGACGTATGCAGTGGCTTCCAAGCGTACCGTGTCGTTGAACAGGCGGAAATTCATGTTTCCGTTCCCTTCTACCGAGAATGCTCCGGCATCTTCTCCGATGAGGGCGAATTCGCCGGTTACGTTGTAATGGAACATCTTGCCTTGTTCTTTGATGAGCTGTCCGCCTACCGAGATGACGTTTTCCGTGTAGTCGGTCGGAATGCGTTGCCCGGGTGTGCCCGTGATGGTGTCGGTCAGGGTAAAGCGGCGGAATTCATGGCTGATAAAAGCGGTCAGTCCGGCTTTTGCCCATTTGTTGAATCCTTCACGCAACGAGATGCCGAACAGGTTCTTGACCGAGATATAATCGGTCTTGTCCTGTTCCACGTCAGGGAGGAAATTGTTGAGGAAGTATTCCTGGTTCTGTTGCTCGTCTTGCGAGATGTATTTGCGCCGGGCTATGTCCACTTTCAAGGTGTGCATGAAGCTGGTGACCGGAACGAATACGGTTGTTGTGGTTGTGTCGTTTTCGTTCGGGTTTTCGCGGTAGAATCCCAAGTTATAGCGGTGGGTCAGGAAAGCGTGGTAGCCTGTGTTATGGTTCCAGATGTCCGTCAGGTTGGTCGGGATTTCGCTGTTGGCGTATGTACGTCCTCCTTCAGCCATTTCCAGCGGGGCGCTGACATAGCGGTCATCGGTGATACCGCCGTTCTCCGCCACTTTCAGGTTGTCGTTGATAAAGCTGAAGTGCATGTTATACTTGTCGCCCAGGTAGTAGGCAAACAGGTTGCCGTTGAACAGGGCGGTCGACTGATGGGCATATTTCCCTCGTCCGTACACATAGTCGATGTTGAAGCCGAATCCCATCCGTTTATTGGCATTCACGGCAAAATAGGCTTTGAAACGTTCCTCTCCGTCGCGGCTGCTGCCTTGCTTGTAATAGGTCAGGTTGACGAAAGGCGACTTGGTATTGGTATACGTCACGTCTTGCGGTCTTACTACCGTATAGTCGTAGGGGTCTAAAAAGAAAAACTGGCTGGCATCTTCCCGGTCGAAGAATACATGGGCGATGCGCGGTGCGCCCAGGTTGCCCAGGTAAGTATAGTGTCCGTAAGGTCCGCCGGTATCGTTGGTGTTTTGGAAGCCGTGCTGCAAGGTGTCGACGGGCACTTCGGTACGATTGCCGAAACGTGCGTCTATTTTCCACGATGTCAGTCCGATAGGGATGGTGCTGGCATCATTGACGGCGGTAGTGTCAATGGGGTTCCCGTTTCGGTCGTACATATTCCGGTCTACTCCCGAAGCCGAGCTTCCGAACTGGTTGGATAACGTATTTTGTGCGGACAATGTGCCGCATATCAGTGTCATGATTGCTATAAAAAGTATCTTCCTCATAATGGGGACAAAGATATAAAAGAAAAACGAAACACTGGCAACTTGAATGCAGATTTACATTTGTTATGAGGACAATGTCTGAAAACGACAGGCAACACGGCACACTGGTTCGTGCGTCCGTATTGCCTGTAGAGGTAAAGGTTGATTCTCCAACTCTTATTTCATTTCCTTGATGATGTCCATGCCGATGTGGATGGCTTGCTCGTTCATCGGAATCAGGTTGTGGTGACGTTCGGGCAGTGTCTTATACAAAGCCTTTACCACACTTTCGATGGATACGATGGGACGGATTTTCAGCAATCCTCCCAAGACAATCATATTGAATGTCTTTGCCATTTTCCGTTCGTTGGCTTCGTCCATCGCATTGATGCGGTACACATGGATATCCTTACGGGTAGGCGGGTTGATGATGCCGTAACCGTCGTAAATCAGCACACCACCCGGTTTCACTTTGTTTTCGAACTTTGCCAGCGAAGGTTGGTTCAGGATGATGGCGGTATCATATTTGCTCAGAATCGGAGACGAAATCCGTTCGTCGCTGACAATGACTGTTACATTGGCGGTACCTCCGCGTTGTTCGGGACCGTATGCCGGCATCCAAGTCACTTCCTTGCCTTCCATCAGACCGGAATAGGCAAGTATCTTTCCCATGGACAATACGCCTTGGCCACCGAATCCAGCTATAATGATTTCTTCTGTCATACGTTTCAATTTATAGGTTTATTTCTCTTCTGATGTAGTGTCTTTCAAGTCGCCCAGCGGATAGAACGGGAACATGTGTTCTTCCATCCACTTGTTGGCTGCTTCGGGAGTCATTTTCCAGCCCGAGCTGCAAGTCGATACGATTTCTACCAGGCTTGAGCCTTTGCCTTGCATTGAGTTTTCAAACGCTTTGCGGATGGCTTTCTTGGCTTTGCGGATAGCTGCCACGGTATGGACAGACTGGCGTGTGACGTAGCATGTGCCTTGCAGCGTGGCTGCTATTTCGGTCATCTTCAGCGGGTAGCCGTGTATTTCCGGATTACGTCCGTAGGGACAGGTAGCGGTCTTCATGCCGATAAGGGTGGTAGGAGCCATCTGTCCGCCGGTCATTCCGTAAATGGCGTTGTTGATGAAGATGATGGCGATGTGGTCGCCACGGTTCAGGGCGTGGATGCTTTCGGCTGTACCGATACATGCCAGGTCGCCGTCGCCCTGGTAAGTGAATACCAGGCGGTCGGGCCACAAGCGTTTGATGGCTGCGGCGAGGGCAGGCGCACGTCCGTGGGCTGCTTCCTGGCAGTCGATATCCAAATAGTTGTACATGAATACGGCACACCCCACAGGGCTGATGCCAATGGCTTTTTCAGTCATCCCCATTTCTTCGATGACTTCTGCTATCAGCTTATGTACGACTCCATGGCTGCATCCGGGACAATAGTGCATCGGGTTGTCGTTCAATAAGCGAGGTTTCTGGTACACCAGGTTCTCAGGCTTTACGATATCTTCTTTTGTCATGGTTTTCCTCCTTGTCGGTTACGTATAGAGAATCGGAGCACGTACTCTACCATCTTGATAATGATGGATGTGGCGCATACATAGAAGAAGATTGTCTGGTCGACATTTGTAAAGAACAGCACAACAGAAGCCACGGCTCCTATCATGAAAACGATGTTCAGTACGGTCCTGATTTGGTCTATTTTGTTCATAATCTGTTACTTGTTGGTGATGAGTTTTTCTTTCAACGCTTCGATGACTTCATCCGGGTCGGGAACGATGCCTCCCAGGCGTCCGAAGTGTTCTACCGGGATGCGGCATTCTACTGCCAGCTTGACGTCCTCAATCATCTGTCCGCTGTTCAGTTCCACAACAAGGATGCCCTTCATCTGCTTGGCTCTGTTTTGCAAGGCTTCGCTTGGGAAGGGCCATAAGGTGATGGGGCGGAACAAACCTACCTTGATGCCTTCTTCCCGGGCGTGTTCCATTGATTTCTGGGCAATGCGGGCGCAGGAGCCGAAAGCTACAATCAGGTATTCGGCATCTTCGCAGTTGATTTCTTCGTAACGTGTTTCCTTGGCTGTTATCTCGGCATACTTGGCTTGCAGGTGCAAGTTGCGCTGTTCCATGATGGCGGGGTCGAGTTCCAGCGAAGTGATGATGTTGGGCTTGCGTCCTTTACGGCCTGTAGTAGCCCATGGGCACTGGGCGATGATTTCTTCTTCGGTGCGGCGGGGACGTGGAGCGGGAAGCACTACTTTTTCCATCATCTGTCCGATAACGCCGTCTGCCAGAATCATGGCTGGGTTACGGTATTTGAATGCCAGTTCGAAAGCCAGCCCTACGAAGTCTGCCATTTCCTGTACCGATGCCGGAGCCAGTGCGATGACATGATAGTCGCCGTGTCCGCCTCCTTTCGTTGTCTGGAAATAGTCTGCCTGGCTGGGCTGGATGGTTCCCAGTCCGGGACCTCCACGCATGACATTTACTACCAGACAGGGCAGTTCTGCGCCTGCGATGTAAGAGATGCCTTCCTGTTTCAGACTGACACCGGGGCTGGAGGAAGAGGTCATGACCATCTTGCCGCTTCCGGCTCCTCCGTATACCATATTAATAGCTGCTACCTCGCTTTCGGCCTGCAACACCACCATTCCGGTAGTTTCCCACGGCTTCAGTTCGGCAAGTGTTTCCAATACTTCTGATTGGGGAGTGATAGGATAGCCGAAGTAACCGTCTACGCCAAACCGGATAGCGGCGCGGGCAATGGCTTCGTTTCCTTTCATTAAAACTACTTCTTCTGCCATATTTCAGTTTTTAAGTTTTTTAGTTTGTAAGTTTTTAAGTTGGTGAGTTCTTAAGTTCTTAAGTTCTTGAGTTCTTAAGTTCTTGAGTTCTTGAGTTTTTGAGTTCTTAATGTAAGTCCTTTATGTTTATGTAAGCTTACAAACTCACAAACTAAAAAACTAACAAACTCAAAAACTTAAAAACTCACCAACTCACACGTTTATGCTTCTTTTGCTCTGTACACGGTCAGACACGCATCCGGGCATACGATGGCACACGAAGTGCATCCGTTGCAAGTATCTTCCAGAACCTGTTGTACATAGTTATATCCTTTTTGATTTACTTTTTTGGTAAGCGCAAGCACGTGCAGCGGACAAGCGACCACGCATAGGTTGCATCCTTTGCAACGTTCTGTATTTACGATTACCACACCTTTCATTTTAGCCATATTGAAATTATCTTATTCTTATTGATTAAACATGTCTTTGTTATAAAATTCCAGGATGTCCATTACCATTTTGCGGGCTTCAGCAGCCGGACTGTCGGGATTGATGGCGATAGCTTCCTGGTAGTTGTTCAGAGCGCCTTGCCAGTTTCCCTGTTTGCGGAAGGCATTTCCGAGCAGGTAATAAATGTAGTCAGCATTATCGGGATTTTGGGTCAGAAGCCGGTTCAATTGGCTGATGGCTGTATCAAGGTCGCCGTCGTCTATCTCTCTCTTTATCTGTTGCAGTCGCTCTGTCATGGTTTTTTAGAATCATTTGTCTTCCCGGCAAAGATAGTCTTTATTTTTTTATTTCTTATTCAAACAGGGAATATTTTTCGAAAAGCGTGTCGGAGTATGCCGGGCTTGTATTATTTTTTAGTCTTTTACATTTATTCCCGTATGAGGTTGACAAGCTTTCTGCAAGCCGTTGCATTTTATGTCCTCCAATTGGAGAACGTACGTTCTTGGTATGGAAAACGTATATCCCCCGATTGGAGGACGTACGTTTTCCGTATGGAGAACATAAAATGCAGGCAGAAAAAAATGAATCACCAACTACCTGAAAAAACATTTGCATTTGCTTTCCCGGGAGAATTCGATTGGGGTGGAAGATTGAAGGGGTATGGGTGTCTGATTGTTGGCTGCAAGGTGGGCTTATCAATAAAATTGGCTATTTATTTTGCAGATGCGTCCGAAAAAGCTAACTTTGCAGGGACTGAAAACTAACTTATTACATCTGAATAAAATGAATAAAATTATTTCGAAAGAACATTTTTCTGAAAAGGTGTTCAAACTGGTGGTGGAAGCGCCGCTTATCGCCAAGTCACGCAAGGCGGGTCATTTCGTCATTGTGCGTGTAGGCGAAAAGGGAGAGCGCATGCCGCTTACCATTGCAGAAGCCGATCCGGTAAAGGGCACAATAACATTAGTAGTACAAGAGGTAGGCTTATCGTCTACCCGTTTGTGTGAACTGAATGAAGGCGATTACATTACCGATGTGGTAGGTCCGCTGGGAAAAGCGACTCATATCGAAAACTTCGGTACAGTGGTTTGCGCTGGTGGCGGTGTGGGCGTTGCGCCTATGCTTCCTATCGTACAGGCGTTGAAAGCAGCCGGCAACCGTGTCATTACGGTGCTTGCCGGACGTACCAAGGAACTGATTATCCTGGAAAAGGAAATGCGTGAGAACTCGGACGAAGTTATCATCATGACCGATGACGGTTCGTACGGGAAGAAAGGTTTGGTGACGGCTGGAGTAGAAGAGGTTATCCAGCGCGAGAAGGTAGACAAGTGTTTCGCCATCGGTCCGGCTGTGATGATGAAGTTCGTCTGCCTGCTTACCAAGAAATATGACATTCCTACCGATGTGTCGTTGAATACCATCATGGTGGACGGTACGGGTATGTGTGGCGCCTGCCGTATCACGGTAGGCGGAAAGACGAAGTTCGTGTGTGTAGACGGACCGGAGTTCGACGGACATCAGGTAGATTTCGACGAGATGTTGAAACGTATGGGTGCGTTTCGGGACATCGAACGGGAAGAAATCCATAAGCTTGACCCCGTAGATCCGAACGCTTGCGAAGCCGTGAAGCCACAGGACGACCGCACGGCCCCTTGGCGTGAAGCGTTGCGCAAGTCGATGAAACCGAAGGAACGTACAGCCATCCCGCGTGTGAAAATGAACGAGCTTGACCCTGAATACCGTTCGCACAGCCGCAAGGAAGAAGTCAACCTCGGTCTGAATGAGGAGCAGGCATTGACCGAAGCCAAGCGTTGCCTGGATTGTGCCAATCCTTCGTGTATGGAAGGTTGCCCGGTGGGCATCAATATACCCGGTTTCATCAAGAACATCGAGCGGGGTGAGTTCCTCGAAGCGGCCCGTGTGCTGAAGAAGACAAGTGCACTGCCTGCTGTGTGCGGTCGTGTATGTCCGCAGGAAAAGCAATGCGAGTCGAAGTGTATCCACCTGAAGATGGGGCACGAAGCCGTAGCCATCGGGTATCTGGAACGGTTTGCTGCCGATTACGAACGCGAAAGTGGTCAGATTTCTACGCCCGAACTGGCTCCGAAGAACGGCATGAAGGTAGCGGTAGTAGGCTCTGGTCCTGCCGGTTTGTCGTTTGCGGGCGATATGGCAAAGATGGGTTACGACGTGACGGTATTCGAAGCCTTGCACGAGATAGGCGGTGTATTGAAGTATGGTATCCCTGAATTCCGTCTGCCGAATAAGATTGTAGACGTAGAGATAGATAATCTGTCGAAGATGGGCGTGCAATTTGTGAAAGACTGCATCATCGGCAAGACCATTTCGGTAGACGACCTGCAGGCGGAAGGATATAAAGGCATCTTTGTCGCTTCGGGTGCCGGTCTGCCCAACTTTATGAATATCCCGGGCGAGAACTCGATTAACATCATGTCGTCGAACGAATACCTGACCCGTGTCAATCTGATGGATGCGGCGAGTGAAGACTCGGATACTCCGATTACTTTCGGCAAGCGTGTGATGGTAGTAGGCGGCGGCAATACGGCGATGGACTCTGTACGTACCGCCCGCCGTCTGGGTGCCGAGCGTGCGATTATCGTTTACCGCCGTTCGGAAGCCGAAATGCCTGCCCGTATCGAGGAAGTCAAACATGCCAAGGAAGAAGGAGTGGAATTCATGACGTTGCATAATCCGATTGAATACATCGCCGACGAACAAGGTCGTGTAAAACAGGTTGTTCTCCAGAAAATGGAACTGGGAGAGCCCGACGCTTCGGGTCGCCGCAGTCCGGTTGCTATTCCGGGAGCGACCGAGACGCTTGATATTGATATGGCTATCGTCAGTGTAGGCGTATCGCCCAATCCGATTGTGCCCAACTCGATACAAGGTTTGGAACTGGGACGCAAGGGCACCATTGCGGTGAACGAGAACATGCAGTCGTCTATCCCGACCATTTATGCGGGTGGTGACATCGTGCGTGGCGGCGCGACGGTTATCTTGGCTATGGGTGACGGACGCCATGCCGCGGCAGCTATGGACAAGCAGTTGCGCGGGGTAGCAGAAGCCTGATACAACTCTTTGGACATTCTGTTCTTGAGGATAAAAAAGACAGAACGGAATGTATGAGAGGCACAAAGACTTTCATCGGTTGGAAAAGATTCCGGTGTCTTTGTGCCTCTTTTAATACCTGATAATACCTTTTGAATAATCATAATAATATGGGAAACAGGAAAATAAGTTCGATTTTAGGTGCTTTATGGATGGGAGCCAGTCTTTCTGCCCAAGAGCTCCCTTTAGTTTATAGCGTTGAAAATACAGGTGCGTCTTATCCGTCTCCGGTATTGCCTTCTCTTGAAGAATTGCCCGAGATAAAACCATTGCCCGATCCTTTTATGTGGTCGGATGGTAACGGGCGGTGTACAGATTTTGCCGACTGGAGTCGTCGGCGTGCCGAAATAGGGAAAGAAATCGCACATTATGAAGTAGGAGATAAACCGAAAATTGACCGTCAGTCTATTGAAGCTGACATGGTGAATGATACGCTTTTTGTCCGGGTTACTGTAGGAGGAGAGACCTTGCAGCTTTCGGCAGGCATCACTTATCCGGAAGGAGAAGGACCTTTCCCTGCTATCATCGGCATCGGGCGTGGAGCAGGAAGTTTGCTAGTTGCCTTGTTCTCGCAACGTAATATTGCACAAATTGCTTTTGATTTTACTCAAGTGATGTCGCATACTCAAAAGCGTGGGCAGGAGCCTATCAACCGTCTGTATCCTGAACAGACTGAAATCGGAGCATACGCGGCATGGCCATGGGGCATCAGCCGGATTATTGATGGATTGGAGATTGTAGGTACGGAAAGTAAAATCGATTTGAAACACTTGGCTGTATCTGGTTGTTCGTTTGCAGGGAAAATGGCGTTGTTTGCCGGAGCTTTTGATGAACGAATAGCTTTAACCATTGCTCAAGAACCGGGAGGAGGAGGGGCAGCCTCTTGGCGTGTATCAGAAACATTAGGTAATGTAGAAACTTTGGGAAGAACCAGCCATGCTTGGTTTATGGAGAGTATGTTCCAATTTAAAGATCAAAACGTGTCCCGCCTTCCTTTCGACCATCATGAACTGTGCGCTATGATTGTACCACGTGCTCTGTTGGTTTTAGGAAATACCGATTACGAATGGCTGGCAGATGAGTCAGGCTATGTGTCGTGTCAGGCAGCTCGAAAAGTGTGGGAACATTTTGGTATTGCCGACCGTATGGGATTTTCTATCATAGGAGGTCATGGGCATTGTCAACTTCCTGAAGAACAATACCCCGAAGTGGAAGCTTTTATTGATAAATTCCTATTAGGTAAGAATACTGATACGAATGTGACGAAAGCACCGATGTTTGAGCAGGTCAATTATCAGCGATGGATAGCCTGGTGGGGAACCGGATGTCCTGTATTCCAAGAATAAGCTTGTTCGTTTTATGTAAATTGAGCATTATTTCCTATCTTTGCAACCTTTTCTAACTGACGTAGGATTACCCTCTTTGAAAATTGTATATATAAATTAGATAACGTACCAAAAAACGAACTGCAGAAAATGAATAAAGACAAACACGCATCGTCTATGATGCGCAAGCTGCCTTCATGGCAAGTTTCGCTGATACCTTTTGTGGTATTGACCTTATCGCTGGTAATTGTAATAAAGATTTTCGGAGCCGATGCACTTTCGGGCGGAAGTCAGGTTTGCTTATTATTAGCCTCTGCCATAACCGCGGCTATATCAATGTTTGCTTATAAAAATTCGTGGGAAATTCTGGAATTTTGTATTCTGGATAATATTCGGTCGGTAGGTACAGCTATCCTAATCTTGTTGCTGATAGGTGCAATTGCCGGTACATGGATGGTGAGTGGCATTGTGCCGGCTATGATTTATTACGGAATGCAGATTATCTATCCGGCTGTTTTCCTGGCTGCAGCCTGTGGCATCTGTGCTTTGGTGTCATTGATGACCGGCAGCTCATGGACTACTATAGCGACGATAGGAGTGGCATTAGTAGGTATCGGCGTAGCTCAAGGTTTTAATCCGGGGTGGACAGCCGGAGCCATTATTTCGGGTGCTTATTTCGGTGATAAAGTTTCACCACTTTCCGATACAACGGTGCTGGCATCTTCTTCATCGGGTACTCCCTTGTTTACGCATATCCGCTATATGATGATTACCACTATTCCTTCGCTGACTATTGCCTTGATTGTATTTCTTGTGGCAAGCTTGATGCACGAGTCGGCTGGCTCTTCACAGACGGCTGAGTTTTCGGCATCCTTGCAGTCGGCTTTCCATATCACTCCTTGGCTGATGATTGTACCTGTACTGACCGGTGTGTTGATTGTCAAGAAAGTACCTGCTATCCTTACTCTTTTTTGTGCAGCGGTAATGGCAGCAGTTGTCGCACTTATAGCCCAGCCTCAGGCTGTATGGGCAGTTGCGAATCCAGAGGGTGCCATTTCAGCTTATTCTGAATTGTCTTTTTGGGATGCTTGCAAAGGGATAGTTGTTACATTTTATGGCTCTACTGCCATTCAGACAGGCAATGCTGCCATCGATTCATTGATATCCACTCGTGGCATGACCGGGATGCTTAATACGATTTTTCTGATTATCTGTTCGGTTACATTTGGAGGAGTGTTGGCTGGTAGTGGCATGTTGAAAAGCTTGACCGAGCTGTTTGCCCGGCTTGCCCATCGTGCTGTTACGTTGGTCGGTGCTACGGTAGGTACTGGATTTATGTGTAATGTAGTGACTGGAGACCAGTATATTTCTATATTGTTGACCAGCAGTCTCTATCGCAAGCTCTATGAGCGGAAGGGATATGAAAGCCGTTTGCTTAGCCGTTCGGTAGAAGATTCGGCAACGGTTACATCGGTGCTTATCCCGTGGAATTCTTGTGGAATGACGCAGGCTACCGTTTTGAAGGTTCCTACGTTGGAGTATCTTCCTTATTGCTTCTTCAATATTTTGTCACCATTTATGTCGGTTATTATCGCTGCAATAGGGTATAAGATATTTCGGGTGCATCCGGAAATAAATTCAACAGAAGAAGTTGGAACAAATAGGGAAGAAATTCAGTAGGAGTATTCAATGTTTTGTTTATGTTGCTGTAATTCAATGCTTTTTGTGACTTTTCTGACTACTCGCGGGAAATGGAATTAAAAAAAGACCGCTTCTCACGAAGCAGTCTTTTAATATCCAATTTGAATTTGTTAGGGTTAGTATAAGCATTTGTAAATGCTAAGTTGCTGCAAAGATACAATATTTTATTGAATTACTTGATAAAAAGCTTCCCAATTAATGTTGAAATCCATCATAGATGGAAATAAAAGGTTGGCGCCTTCCTGTAGTAATACTTCATCGGGTAATGGTCCCGTGTTAACAGCTACAGTGAAGATGCCGGCAGCTACACCTGCTTTTACGCCCAATGGGGCATTTTCCACGACGATAGCTTCGTTGGCTTTTACTCCAGCTTTTTGGAGGCCCATCAAGTAAGGTTCCGGATTGGGCTTTCCGTGTTTTACATCGAAAGCTGTCACCATTAGTTCAGGCTTGAATATATCTGGGTAATTTTTATTCAGCCGTTCCAAGAGCGACTTCTGTCCAGAGCCTGTAACGACAACCGGAACCAATCCTTCTTGTTTTAACTTTTGTAATAGTTCGTATGCACCCGGCATACGTTCGGCTTTAGGCAAAGAATTGAAAATCTCGGTTTTTGTCTGATAGATGGTCTTGATTTCCTCTTCACTAGCTTCTTTGCCACGTTGGCGGGTGCTTACAATATTGATGGTATCTGCGCCCGTACGCCCCTCGTGCAGGTAAGCCTCTTCGGGGCTAAGGTGCATGCCGTACCGCTTCATCGCTTCGTGCCAGGCAGCCGCATGGTTCTTCATCGAGTCGAACAATACGCCGTCCATGTCGAACAATACGGCTTTCAGGTCGAGACGGTCATAGTGATGGCTTTGCAGATACGTTCGGATCGCTTGTTCAAACATAGGCTTACTTGTTCAACCGTGCCTGGATGGCTTTCGATTCAGCCTCGTATCCGGGTTTGTTCAGCAAGGCAAACATGTTCTTTTTGTACGCTTCCACTCCCGGTTGGTTGAACGGGTTCACTTCCAGCAGATAGCCGCTGATGCCGCAGGCTTTTTCGAAGAAGTAAATCAGTTGGCCCAAGTAATATTCGTTCAGCTTCGGAACGCTGACACGCAAGTTAGGCACACCGCCGTCTACATGAGCCAGCTGGGTTCCCAGTTCTGCCATCTTGTTTACTTCGTCGATGCGTTTGCCTGCCAGGAAGTTCAAGCCGTCCAGGTTTTCTTCATCGCTCGGCACATGCAGTTCGTGGTTCGGAGTTTCGATAGATACGACGGTTTCGTAGATGGTACGTTCGCCTTCCTGAATCCATTGGCCCATTGAGTGAAGGTCGGTCGAGAAGTCTACCGAGCTGGGGTAGATGCCTTTATGGTCCTTGCCTTCCGATTCGCCATACAATTGTTTCCACCATTCCATGAAATAGTGCAGTTTCGGCTGGAAGTTGACCAGGATTTCAATTTTCTTTCCGCTCTGATACAGTTCGTTGCGGGTGGCAGCATAAAGGGCAGACGGATTATCCATCAAGTTCTCGCCGGCGCATACTTTTTCCATTTCGCGTGCTCCGTTCACCAGTTGTTCGATATCGAATCCGGCTACGGCGATAGGAAGCAGACCTACCGGAGTCAGTACCGAGAAGCGTCCGCCTACGTTGTCGGGGATGATGAATGATTTGTAACCTTCCTTGTCTGCCATGGTACGGGCCGCGCCTTTCTTGGCGTCGGTTACCGCTACGATGACTTTACGTGCCATTTCCTTGCCGCGTTGTCTTTCGCATTGCTCTCTCAAGAGGCGGAAAGCAAGGGCGGTTTCAGTGGTTGTTCCCGATTTCGAGATATTGATGATACCGAATTTCTTGTCTTTCAAGTAATCGGTCAGTTCGTACAAATAGTCTTCACCGATGTTATGGCCGGCAAAAAGGATGACCGGTTGTCCTTCTTTCTTTTCACGTAACCATCCGAAGCTGTCCGACAAGGCTTCGATGACGGCGCGGGCACCCAGGTAACTTCCTCCGATACCGGCTACCACTACTACTTCGCAGTTCTCGCGCAGTACCTGTGCCGTAGCTTTCAGGTCATTCAGGTGTTCTTCGGTGATAGAAGAAGGCAGGTGCAGCCAGCCCAGGAAATCATTTCCCAGCCCCGTACCTTTTTCCAGAGTTTCCATACAAGCTCTTACTTTCGGTTCGTAAGCAGCCAATTTTTCTTTAGAGATGAATTCTAAAGTCTTTTCGATGTTCAATTTGATATTTTCCATAATAGCATATATGTTTATCTGAATGAATCAGTTAACAGTTTAATTTCAATCATGGGCGAAATGCGTTCGTACAGAATGTTATACATGGCATCTACAATCGGCATGTTCACGTGCAGGTGTTTGTTCAGCTCTTTGATGCATTTGGTGCCGTAATAGCCTTCGGCAATCATTTCCATCTCGATTTGCGCACTCTTTACCGAGTATCCTTTCCCAATCATCGTGCCGAACACCCGGTTACGGCTGAAATTGGAGTAAGCGGTCACCAGCAGGTCACCCAGATAGACGGAGTCGTTCGTGCAACGGTCTACCGGATGCACCGTGTCGAGGAAGCGGTTCATCTCCTGCAGGGCATTCGATACCAGCACTGCTTGAAAATTGTCGCCATACTTCAATCCGCTGCAGATGCCTGCTGCAATGGCATATACGTTTTTCAGCACCGAGGCATATTCGATGCCTGCCACATCTGTATTCACCGAGGTCTTGATGTAAGAGCCCGTCAGCTGGCGGGCGAACATCTTTGCCTTTTCAATGTCCTTGCACCCCACCGTGAGATAGGAGAGGCGTTCCAGCGCCACTTCTTCCGCATGGCAAGGACCTGCCAGTACGGCGATGTTCTCTTCGGGCACGTCGTACATCTTATGAAAGTAATCGGATATGATCATGTTCTCGTCGGGTACGATTCCCTTGATGGCCGTTACGATGAATTTATCCTTCAGCTTGGTCTTCAGCTTTTTCAGGTGAGCCTTCAGGTAGGGCGAGGGAGTGACGAATATCAACGTATCCGATTCTCTTACTATTTTATTTATGTCCGATGAAAAGTTAATGCATCTGATGTCAAAGCGTACGCTGGTCAGGTAAGCCGGATTATGCCCCAGCCGCTTGAAGTCTTCAATGCGGTCGTCGCGGCGCATATACCAGTTTATCGTTCCGGCTTGGGCTAACACGATCTTGGCGATGGCCGTAGCCCAGCTTCCTCCACCCATGATTGCTATTTTCCCGGGTAATTTCATTGCTATGCTTACTCGATTTTACTAATCCATGTTGCGACCTCGTCTACACTTGGATTGGTCAGTCCTAACTTGTATTTCTTGTTAACGCCGCAGATGTCCATCTGGAGTTTCTGCGGGTTGACGTCTTTCATGTCCGATACCAGATTATATCCGGCTTTCTGGATGAGCGGCACCCATTCTTCGGGTACACCCAGTTCCATGTATTTCGAAGCGTTATCCTTTGGAGCCACTTTCTCGGGACGCATCTGCGGGAAGAACAATACTTCCTGGATATAAGTCTTGCCTGTCATCAGCATCACCAGACGGTCGATACCGATACCGATACCGCTAGTAGGCGGCATACCGTATTGCAGGGCACGCAGGAAGTCTTGGTCGATAATCATCGCTTCATCGTCTCCTTTGTCGGCAAGACGCATTTGTTCCTTGAAGCGTTCTTCCTGGTCTATCGGGTCGTTCAGCTCCGAGTAGGCATTGGCCAGCTCTTTTCCGTTCACCATCAGTTCGAAGCGTTCCGTCAGACCGGGTTTCGAGCGATGCATCTTGGTGAGCGGCGACATCTCTACAGGATAGTCGGTGATGAACGTAGGCTGGATGAACGTGCCTTCGCAGAATTCTCCGAAGATTTCGTCGATCAGCTTGCCTTTTCCCATGGTGTCATCGATTTCCATGTTCAGCTTCCGGCATACTTCACGGATTTGCGCCTCGTCCATGCCGTTCAGGTCATAGCCGGTTTTTTCCTTGATAGCGTCCAGTATCGGCAGACGGCGGTAAGGAGCCTTGAAGCTGATGACTGTACCGTCGATTTCGCGTTCGGGCTTGCCGTTTACGGCGATGCAGACGGTTTCCAACAGCTTTTCGGTGAACGACATCATCCAGTTGTAGTCCTTGTACTGCACATACAGTTCCATGCAGGTGAACTCCGGATTGTGGTTGCGGTCCATGCCTTCGTTGCGGAAGTTCTTCCCGATTTCGTACACACCTTCAAATCCGCCTACGATAAGCCGTTTCAGGTAAAGCTCTGTAGCGATACGCATGTACATATCGGTGTCGAGGGCGTTGAAGTGAGTGATGAACGGCTTGGCGCTTGCTCCGCCTGCGATGTTCTGCAGGATAGGAGTCTCTACCTCGGTATAGCCGGCTTCATCGAGCACGCGGCGGATGGTGCGTATCACCATAGCCCGTTGCAGGAAGATGTCTTTCACACCATCGTTCACAATCAGGTCGACATAACGCTGGCGGTAACGCAATTCGGGATCTTCGAACTTGTCGTATGCCACGCCGTCCTTATATTTTACAATAGGAAGGGGGCGGAGTGATTTCGCCAGTACGGTCAGCTTTTGCGCGTGGATGGAAATCTCGCCTGTCTGGGTGCGGAACACGAAGCCTTCGATTCCGACAAAGTCGCCCAAGTCAAGCAGGCGTTTGAATACCACATTGTATAAATCCTTGTTTTCGCCCGGACAGATATCGTCGCGGGTGATATATACTTGAATACGTCCTTTGGAGTCTTGCAGTTCGATGAAAGATGCTTTACCCATTACGCGGCGCGACATGATACGTCCTGCTACGGATACTTTGCGGGGTTCGGCCTCGTCGTCCTTGAACCCGTCCTTGATGTCGGTTGAAAATGCATTGGTTACATACTCGGCAGCAGGGTACGGTTCGATGCCCATCGCTCTCATCTCATTCAGACTGTTGCGTCTGATAATCTCCTGTTCACTTAGTTCTAATACGTTCATTTGTCAGTACATTAACTCAATTTCGCTACAAAAATAAAAAACTTTTTGCAAACTCTCCCTATATTTCCCGTTCTTTTCTTTTGGAACTGGAATTTTACGGAATAATTTGTGTGAATATGTCAAGATACTGTAGCCGATGGGCTGGAATGGAAAAAGCGTATAGGGCTTTTATTTTTCTGAAGAAAATATTATATCCGATAAATTATTGATTTTCTGATACGAAAAAGAGGATGAACCTCTTTTTAAAAGAAGCTCATCCTCTTCGGAACAGGTATTTTTGTTTCTTGATTGGCTATCTGCTTTGAATGAAATGTAAGATATATTCGTTGGCAAGGCAAGTACTACTTACTTTCATTTCCAGCCTCCACCCAATGCTTTGTAAAGATTTACGATGGTAATCTGCTTGTCGCGTACGGCATTGCTCAATCCGATTTGGGCATCGAGGTATCCACGTTGTGCATCCAGCAGGTCCATGTAGCCGATAACTCCGTTGATGTATTGCAACTGGGCAAGGTCGAGGGTGCTCTTCGAAGCCTGTTCTAAGCGCAGGCGAGTTTCGTAGATTTCCTTGCTCTTGTTGAAATCGGCTATGGCATTGTAGGCTTCTTTAAAGGCATTGAGCACTACTTTTTCATAAGCTTGGGTGGCACCTTCCAAGGCAGCTTTCTCCGCTTTCAGGCGGGCACGGTTCTTGCCCCAGCTGAAAACCGGTTGCAACAGATTGGCGCTAAGCAGATGCCAGGGCGATTTCAGCAATTCGCTGAGTACGTCGCTTTCTCCACCGTAGCTGGCGTTCAGGGTTAGGCTGGGGAAGAGGCTGGTAAAGGCTATGCCTACTTCGGCATTGGCGGCTATCAAGGCTTGTTCTGCCTGCCGTACATCGGGACGGCGCTCGAGCAGGCTGGAAGGCAAGCCTACCGGAAGGCTGACTGGAAGCAAGACATCTTCGGGCAATACCGTACGCTTGATGTGATGTGGATAGTCGCCCGTAAGGAAGGCAATATCGTTCTCTTTCAGTGTAATCTGGCGTTCCAGATCGGGGATTAAGGTCGCGGTACGTGCCAATTCCACTTGTGCCTGGCGGAAAGCGGTTTCCGAGGTCAATCCTCCCTCGTAACGGATGCGGGCCAGATGAAGGCTTTCGCGGCGTGCATCCACCGTCTGACGCACGATGGCCAGTTCGTTATCGAGAGCTACCAGCTCGAAGTAAGATTGTGCCACTTCCGCTACGAGGCTCATCTTCAACGCACGTTGGTTTTCTATCGAGCCGAGGAAATCTGCCACGCTCTTGTCTTTCGCCCAGCGGAGTTTTCCCCACAGGTCTATTTCCCAGTTTACGGTGCCCTTCAGGTCGAACTCATCGTCTTGTGAATAGTGGTTCCCTCCATAATTTTCCCGTTCGCGTTCGGCGTAAACACGCAGTCCGATTTGCGGCAGCATATTGCCGATTGCGATACGCTTGTGTGCAGCCAGCTCCTTGATGCGTGCGGCGGCTATCAGCATGTCTTTGTTGTAGGTCAGTGTCTTGCGTATCAATGCCTGCAAGGTGGTGTCGGTGTACACTTCTTCCCAAGGATAATCGCCGATAGACATGGTATCTACACTGAGGCTATCGAGTGTGCCCGGCAAGTTCAGCTCGGGGCGTGTATAGCGTTTCCCTATCTGGCAGCTCCCTAAAAGCAGGGTTGCCAGCAGGAAGGAAAGGATGCGGTATGTCGGTTTCAATTTCATGTTGCACTACATTTATTTAATATGTTTCGTTTTGATTTTGTTTTTCGCCTTGTAAATCATGACGAAGAAGAACGGCACCAGGAATATGCCTACCGTTACGGCCACAATCATACCGAAGAATACACCCGTACCGATGGCTTGGCGGCTGGCAGAGCCCGGACCGCTGGCGATAACCAAAGGCACCATACCCAAGATGAAAGCCAATGAGGTCATCAGGATGGGGCGGAAACGCAGGTGGGCGGCATGCAGGGCAGATTCGATGAGGTCTTTGCCTGCATCTACTTCGTCTTTGGCAAATTCAACAATCAAAATGGCATTCTTGGCGGCAAGTCCCACCAGCATTACCAGACCAATTTGGAAATAAGTATCGTTTTCCAAGCCGCATATAGCTACTCCGGCGTATGCACCCAGTGCCGCAACAGGCAATGAGAGCAAGACGGCGATAGGCACGCTCCAGCTTTCGTACAAGGCGGCAAGGAACAGGAACACGAAGAGGAACACCAGTGCTAGAATCATGCCCGTCTGTCCGCCAGCCTGCTTCTCCTGGTAGGAGAGTCCGCTCCATTCTACGCCGATGTTGTCGGGCAGGTGGTCTTTTGCCAGTTGTTCAATCAATTCCATGGCTTGTCCCGAGCTATACCCGTGGGCCGCCGTGCCTCGGATAATGGCCGTGTTGAACATGTTGAAACGCTTGATGCTTCCCGGTCCGGTGGTGTATTCGGTATTGCCCAAAGCCGTCAGCGGAATCATGTCGCCCGAACTTCCGCGCACGAAGAACAGGTTGATGTTATCTCGATGTTCCCGATAGGGCGCTTCCGCCTGGATATATACACGGTAGATACGGTTGAACATGTTGAAGTCGTTCACATAAAGCGAACCGGTGTACGCTTTCATGGTGGTGAAGACATCTGCCATCGGGACTCCGGACAATTTCACCTTATCCCGGTCTACATCGAAATAGAGTTGGGGGATTTCCGCTTGCAAGGACGAGGAAAGCCCGCTCAGCTCTTTGCGTTGCGAGGCATAATACATCAAGGTATCGGCTGCCTGTACCAGATTCTCGTAAGTGGCGTCACCGCGTGCTTCCAGCTGCATCTCGAAACCGCCCGATGTTCCCAGACCGGGGATGACGGGGGGAGTGGAGAGGTAAACCTTACATTCCGGATATTGCTTGAACTCGTTTTGCACGTCTGCCATAATCTTTTCGATATTGGTGTCGTCACGCTCTTTCCATTCTTTCAAGATAACGGTCAGGGTGGTGCGCGCCTGGCTGGTGCCTACACGCGGACTGGTACCGGTTACGTTTTGCACATATTCTACGGCAGGTTGTTTCATCAGGTAGTTTACAGCCCGGTTGGTTATCTCGCGTGTCCGTTCCAGTGTGGTGCCTTCGGGCATTTCGAGTTCTACGGTGAAATAGCCTTGGTCTTCCGACGGAAGGAAGCTGGTAGGTATCACCCGGTAGAGCACAAAGATAAATACGATGACCATTCCGAAGCCGGCGGTAACCCGTTTGGGGTGCTTAATCAGTTTGCTGATGCCGCCCACGTATTTATGATTGCCGATGTCCAGCCACTTGTTGATGGCGCGGAACACGCGGTTCTTGGGCTTGTTGGGGTCTTGCGGGCGGAGAATCAACGAGCACATTACCGGACTCAGTGTCAGTGCCACGACGGTAGAGAGCAATACAGATACCGCGATGGTAATACTGAACTGACGGTAAAGCTGGCCCGAGATGCCCGAAAGGAAGCTTACGGGAACGAATACGGCTGCCAGTACCAGCGAGGTTGCAATCAAGGCACCGGTAAGCCCGTCCATCGCTTTCTTGGTCGCTTCGTAGGGGCTGAGGTGTTCTTCCTCCATGATACGCTCTACGTTTTCCACCACTACGATGGCATCGTCCACTACCAGACCGATGGCCAATACCAGACCCAGCAAAGTCAGGATATTCAGCGAGAAGCCGAAGATGAGCATGAACCCGAACGTACCGATTAGCGAGATAGGCACGGCGATGGTCGGAATCAGGGTGGCACGCCAGCTCTGCAAAGAGAGGAATACCACGACGATAACGAGGAACAACGCTTCGAACAACGTCTTGTACACTTCGTGGATAGATTCGGAGATGTAAGATGTCATGTCGAAAGGTACTTCGTATTTCATGCCTTCGGGGAAGTTCTTGCTGATTTCATCCATTTCCGCCTTTACGCGTTCTGCCACTTCCATGGCGTTGGCGCCCGGAAGCATGTACACGCCCAGCACGGCGGCATTGCCCCCGTTGATACCACTCTCGGTGTTATACGATTGTGCTTCGAGGGATACGCGTGCCACGTCGCGCATACGGATGAGCGAGCCATCGGGATTGGCGCGCAAGACGATTTCTTCGAACTGGGCAGCGCTCGACAAACGGCCCTGTGCCGTAATAGGGATGGTGATATCCAGTCCGGTGACGGGTTGCTGCCCCAGTACGCCGGCGGCAGATTCCCGGTTCTGGTCTTTTAGGGCGTTTTGTACGTCTTGCACGGTCAGACCGAAGTTGGCAAGACGTGCTGGGTCCAGCCAGATTTGCATGGCATAATACCGGCTGCCGATGTTTGATACACGTCCCACACCGGGGATACGGCGCAATAAGTCGAGCACGTTCAGGGTGGCAAAATTACTCAGATAGATTTCATCGAACTTCGGGTCGCTCGAAGTCAGGCAGATGGTCATCAGCTGGCTGGCTGCTTGTTTTTCGATTTCGATACCATTTTGTACCACTTCGGCGGGCAGGCGCGACTCGGCAAGCTTGATGCGGTTTTGTATTTCTACTGCAGCCAGGTCGGGGTCGGCAGAGATATCAAAGGTGACCGTTGCCGAGAAGCCTCCCGAATTGGAGCTGTTCGACTCCATGTAGAGCATGCCCGGCGTACCGTTCAATTCCTGCTCTATCGGGGTAGCGACGGCTTGTGACACGGTCAGTGCGCTTGCACCCGGATAAGAAGCACTGATTTTCACCACGGGCGGCGTGATTTGTGGATATTGGTCGATGGGCAACATAGTCAGGCCTATGATGCCGATGATGACAATCAATATAGAGATGACGATCGAAAAGACAGGCCGATCGATAAAGAAACTCACTTTCATGGATGGTAGCGTTTAGATAATTGTCGGTTTATTTATCCTCTTTTTTCTCTTCTTCCTCTTTCGGGGCTGTGCCTACGCGCATCTTGATGCCCGGGCTGAGTTTGTGGTAACCTTCCACTACGATGTTCTCGCCGGGAATCAGGCCGCGTTCTACCACGGTATTGTTGCCGAATTCAGGTCCCAGCTCGATGAAACGTTTTTCCGCCGTAGAGTCTTTACGCATCACGTAGATATAGGCGCCTCCCTTTTCGATAATCAATGCTTTTTGCGGAACCACCGTGGCGTTTTCGCGTACGTCAAGCAATAGTTTGACCTTGGTGAATTGTCCCGGGAGCAAGACATGTTCGGGATTGCTCATCTCGGCACGTACCGAGAAGGTTCCGGTCTTGGGGTCGACTTGAGGCTCGGCGAAGTCCACAAGTCCTTTATAAGGATATACGCTGTTGTCGGGTAGGGTGATGGTGACGGTTGATTGCCAGGAGCGGGTCGAGTCTTTTTGCCCGATGATGATGTTGCGCTCCTTACTTTTCAGGTAGTCGAGTGCCGTCATGCTGAAGTCTACCAGTACGGTGTCGCTTTTTACGATGGTGGCAAGCAATGATTTTCCGGAGGTTCCTACCAACGTACCGAGGTCGACGTGGCGTTCGCTGATTTGCCCGGCTATCGGCGAGCGCACTACGGTATAGCTCAGTTCCTGCTCTGCCTGGTCCAGGTCGGCTTGGCTCATGCCTACGCTTGCCACCGCGGTTTCGTATGCTGCTGTAGCATTGTCCAAGTCCAGTTGGCTGGCTGCCCGTTGCTCGTAGAGCGGGCGTATGCGGTTCAGGTCGCGTTCGGCTTTGCGTGCCGTAGCTTCGTCTTTTTTCAGTTGGGCACGTGCCTTGTCTACCTTTGCCTGGTATTGGTCTTGGTTGATGATGAACAACACCTGGTTCCGTTTTACTTGTGTTCCTTCTTCGAATAGCATTTGTTCCAGGAAGCCTTCTACACGTGCGCGTACCTCAACAAATTGCTGGGCACGGATACGTCCCACATATTCACCGTAGATTTCCACATCCTGTTGTTGGGCTGGAGCCACGCTGACAATGGGAGCTTCCGGTTCAACTTTCTTTTCTCGTGTCAGGAACAGGTATATTCCGACAATCACAACGATGCCGATAGCGGCATAGATGGTTTGTTTCTTTTTCAGTTTCAAATCTTTTTTTGTTAAAAAGCGTCTCATACGATTTTAAATTTGTGGGTTAGATGCCGTAAAGTCCCGGCAATACTTGTGCCAAAGATACGATAAAATTTTTATAAGTTGAGAATCAGAAGCCTAAATCATGCGCTTAATTTTGTGTTATGGGGAATTTTGAGGGCAGTTGTGGAATTTCTCCACACCTGAATGGCAGGAGCTTGGGATATTTTTCATACCTTTGCGCCCGGAATTAAACTTAGACAAAATGAATTTAGAGGAACATTTAGAAACGACTGTGAAAGCCCACGACCAAATGTTGCATCGTCGGGTAGATCTTTTGCTCCGCACGGGGAAACTTTTAGTGGAAAGTCTGGCGGATACCAACCGGATTATGAGAAACATGAAGCGGACGGCCGCTTATCTGGGCATTCCGGAAGAAAAGTTGCATATCAATGTCAGTTTCACCATGCTGATGGTCAACGTGAGCGACGAGAACTATTCGTTCACCAAGTTCCAGCGCATCAACGGACACGGCGTGAACATGAGTGCCATTTCGGAAGTGAGCAAGCTTTCGTGGCGCGCTATCGAGAACGACTACACCTTGGATCAATATGAGGAGGAATTAGAGAAAATCCGCACCAAGAAGCGGAATTACACTCCCTTGCAGACGGCTATCGGAGCGGGATTCGCTTGCGGCGGATTCTGTGTGCAGTTCGGGTGCGACTGGATGGCTTTCCTGTATGCTTCCATCGCGGCGATTATCGGTATGCGTGTGCGCCAGAAGTGCAACGAGTCGGGGCTGAACGGATATATGGGCATAGCTATCGCGGCTTTCGTGGCGACGATGATTGCATGGGCTTCCACGTTCCTGCCCGAAGAATGGACTTCCACTCCCTGGCATCCGCTTTTGGCATGCGCCTTGTTTATCGTGCCGGGAGTTCCTTTGATTAATTTTGTAGACGATATGCTCGACAACTTTATCCAGGTGGGTATCGTGCGGGCGGTCAATACCCTGTTGATGATGGGAGCCATGGCGTTCGGCATAGCCTTTGCAGTGAAACTCTGTGCCATCGAAAATTTCTTCCCCACCATCAGTATGGTGCCTCACCACGAATATTGGGAGTATGCGCTTGCGGCGGCTATTTCCGCTATGGGCTTCTCTATGATATTCAATATCCAGCGCCGCTTGCTTTGGGTGGTGGCCATTGGCGGCATCCTGGCTGTATGTACGCGCAATTTTGTCAATTTAGGTCCCAGCACCAACAACATCGGGCTGGATATGGGCTTGGTAGTAGGCTCGTTCAGCGGGGCATTGCTGGTGAGCCTGATTGCGGTGAAAGCCGTACATTGGTTCCATGTGCCCAATCACGTGCTGACCATCCCTTCGGTCATTCCGATGATTCCCGGTGTGCTGATGTACCGCATGCTTTTCGGCTTCATCAACATGAACGTGCAGAATCCCGAAGGAGTCACTCCCTTGATGAAAGCCATCGAGAGCGGCGTGAACTCAGGCTTGATTATCCTGTGCATATCCGTTGGGGTAGCTATCCCGAATATCTTTGGCCGTAAGTTCATCGCCTCCTCCAAGAACCGTCATCTGGCGGAAATCTTGAAAGAACGCCGCGCAAGAGGCAAGTTTATCGAATGGTAAATTAAATGAAGAATGAAGAATTAAGAATGAAGAATCAGTTGGTGTTTTCTTTTTGAAACGCAGATTACGCAGATTTTAAATTTTTCATTCTTAATTCTTCATTACAAAATATACCTACAAATGGGGATTGTCCGTTTTCCATGAAATGTCTTACTTTGCAAACAGAAACAATATGGATTCATTTTTTACTATGTGTAAGCCTAAAATTTACAAGCCGACCGATAAGATGAGCGACTTGATTTGCGAGAATTATGCCTTGCTGCAGGTGTTGAGCCGCTTCGGGGTATCGTTGGGCTTCGGCGATAAGTCTGTTCGGGAAGTATGCGACATGAATGGAGTGGATTGCCCCACTTTCCTGATTGTGGTCAATTTCCTGACCGAAGAGAATAACCGGATGCAAGACCATCTGGCGCAGCTTTCCGTGCCCGCGCTGATGGATTATTTGCAGCGTGCCCATTCTTATTTCCTCGATTTCCAGCTTCCCACCATCCGGAAGAAGCTGATAGAGTCCATCGACTTCTCGCTGAGCGACAAGGTGTCTTACCTGATCCTGCAATTCTTCGATGATTATGTGGGCGAGGTGAGGAAGCACATGGAGTATGAAAACGAAAAAGTGTTTACTTATGTGAAAGATTTGTTGCAGGGAAAGAAGCCTGAAGGGTTCAATATCGGAGTGTTCGCCCGTCATCATGATCAGATAAACGTAAAGTTGACCGAATTGAAGAACATTATCATTAAATATTATCCGGCCAATGGCGATAATCAGTTGCTGAATGCGACTTTGTTCGATATTTTTAGTTGCGAAGAAGATTTGGCATCGCACAACCGGGTAGAAGATTACCTGTTCGTCCCTGCCATAATGGAGTTGGAAAAGGGGGTAAAATGAAATCTCAGGAAAATATATTGGTTGCCGTGGCCGAGACCTCAGTCATTGTCCGGACAGGCTTGGTGACCGTGTTGAAACGCTTGCCGGACTTAGACATACAGACCGTGGAGATTACCTCCAAGGAAGGGCTCCAGCATTGCATGGAAGCGCATAGCCCGCAGATGTTGATTGTCAATCCGCAATTCGAAGGCTGGTTCGATGTGGAAGATTTCAGAGAACATTACCAGCAACCCGATATAAAGGTGGTCGCCCTGTTGAGCGCTTTCGTCGATTCGAACCGCCTGAAGGGGTACGATGAAAGCATCAACCTGTTCGAAGACGTGGAGTCGCTCGAAAAGAAGATTTTCGTCCTGATGAATTTCTCCGATGAGGAAGATGGCGACCAGGATGCCTTGAGCCAGCGCGAAAAAGAGATTATCTGTTGCGTGGTGCGTGGGATGACCAACAAGGAGATTGCCGAAAAGCTGTATATCTCGGTGCATACCGTCATCACCCACCGGCGGAACATCACCCGCAAGTTGCAGATACATTCGGCGGCAGGTCTGACCATTTATGCCATAGTCAACAAGCTGGTCGAGCTGAGCGAGGTGAAGATGAAGTTGTGATACCCTCTGTTATCTGGAACGTTTCTAAAATACCTACATATAGGTATTGCCCGAAAGGCAGGAAGCCGGTATCTTTGCAGCGTTAGTCATATGAAATTACGTAAACCACAAAAGTAAAAGTTAGTTATTAGTTGGGTGCTCCCTGCGAAGTGATTCGCGGGGAGCACGCGCATATATACCCCTCGGCACGTTTCAGCCTTTTGTTCTTTTTTGTCGTTTCAACAGATATTTTTTGCGAATATCGGCAAAGTGTTTTCGTTAATTCGAGAATTAGAAGTAACTTTGCTCGTGAAATAACTTAATGAAAAGAAGAATGAAAGTAGGATTGTTTATTCCCTGTTACATCAATGCCGTCTATCCCGAGGTAGGAGTGGCTTCGTATAAGCTTCTCAAGAGTCTGGGAGTGGATGTCGACTATCCGCTGGATCAGACCTGTTGCGGGCAGCCGATGGCGAATGCAGGGTTTGAAAATGAATCGAAAGAACTGGCTAAACGATTCGATAAGTTGTTCGAGAAATACGACTATATCGTCGGTCCCTCTGCCAGTTGTGTGGTTTTCGTACGCGACCATTATGGCAATCTCTTGGCTGGAGAGCCGCATCGTTGTGCCAGCGAAGGAAAGATTTACGACATCTGCGAGTTTATCCACGACGTGGTGAAGCCCGCCTCCCTGCCTGCCTCTTTCCCGCATAAGGTCAGCATCCAGAACAGTTGCCACGGGGTGCGCCTGATGCACCTGTCTTCGCCCAGCGAGTTGAATATACCTTATTATAATAAGTTGCGCGACCTCTTGTCGCTGGTCAAGGATATCGAGGTGGTAGAGCCCGAGCGTCCCGACGAGTGTTGCGGTTTCGGCGGCATGTTTGCTGTAGAAGAGCACGATGTGTCCGGACGCATGGGGCGCGACAAGGTGCAACGCCACATCGACACGGGAGCCGAATACATCGTAGGGGCAGACAGCTCGTGCCTCATGCACCAGACAGGCATCATCCGGCGCGACCATCTGCCTATCAAGACCATTCATATTGTTCAAATATTAGCTGCAGGATTATGAGTACGAAACATGCGAAAGCTGCCGGAGAGTTTCTGAAGAACCGCGACATGGCAGCATGGCACGACGAGACCTTATGGATGGTGCGTGCCAAACGGGATAAAATGAGTCGGGAAGTGCCCGAGTGGGAGCAGCTCCGTGATGCCGCCTGCGCCCTGAAGATGTATAGCAACAGCCACCTCGACCAGTTGTTGCAGGAGTTCGAAAAAAACGCGATAGCCAACGGCGCATACGTATACTGGGCAAAAGATGCCGACGAATATTGCAAAATCATCTACAATATCCTCGAAGGACATAAGGTGAAGCATTTCATCAAGAGCAAGTCGATGCTGGCGGAAGAGTGCGGGCTGAACGAGTTTCTGGAAGAGAAAGGCATCGAGGTAGTGGAAAGCGACTTGGGCGAACGCATCCTTCAGCTCATGCACAAGCGTCCGAGCCACATCGTGATGCCTGCCATCCATATCAAGAAAGAAGAGATAGGTGAGCTTTTCGTGCGCGAGATGGGTACCGAGCCTGGAAACAATGACCAGACCTACCTGACCCATGCCGCCCGCAAGAACCTGCGCCAGAAGTTCATCCATGCCGAAGCCGCCATGACGGGTGCCAACTTTGCCGTGGCGTCTACGGGCGAGTGCGTCGTATGCACTAACGAGGGCAATGCCGATATGGGCACCTCCCAGCCCAAGCTTCAGATTACGGCTTTCGGCTTGGAGAAGATTGTGCCTGACCGTGAGTCGCTGGGCGTGTTCACCCGTCTGCTGGCACGTTCGGGCACGGGACAGCCCATCACTTCCTACACCTCACATTATCGCAAGCCGCGCAAAGGAGGCGAGCTGCACATCATCATTGTTGATAACGGGCGGAGCCAGATTCTTGCCGACCAGGAACACGTGAAGACGCTGAATTGCCTGCGTTGCGGTGCCTGCATGAATACCTGTCCCGTCTACCGTCGTTCGGGAGGCTATTCGTACACCTACTTTATCCCGGGTCCCATTGGCATTAACTTAGGCATGCTGAAAGCTCCTTTGCATTATTACGACAATGTGTCGGCATGTTCGTTGTGTTATTCATGTCAGAACGTATGCCCTGCCAAGGTCGACTTGGCAGACCAGATATACCGTTGGCGCCAGCGTCTGGACGGGCTGGGTGTAGCCAGCAAGGAAAAGAAACTGATGTCGGGCGGCATGAAGTTCCTCATGGAGCGTCCTGCCCTGTTCAACATGGCATTGAAGAACGCCCACCTTCTCAATTCTTTCCCCCGCTGGACCCTCTACAATGGCTTGAACGATTGGGGTAAGGAACACGAAATGCCCGAGTTCCCCAAAGAGAGCTTCAACGAGAAATGGAAGAAAATGATTAAATAAAATCGAACGCAGAGACACAAAGGCACAGAGAAATAATTTATCTAATCCGTGTAATCTGTGGTAAAGAAAATAAAATCGAACGCAGAGACGCGGAGACGCAAAGTTTTTTATTTTTGAGAAAGCAAAGCACACAGAGAATAATTTATTTAATCCGTATAATCTGTGGTGAAAAAAATAATCCGCGGAAATCTGCGTGAATCTGCGTTTTAAATAAAAATTGAGCACAGAAACACAAAGACACAGAGAAATAATTTAATCAATAATGAAAAAAATCTGTGTAATCTGTGGTGAAAAAACATGAAAAAATGAGCAGTAGAGAAGATATATTACAGAATATACGCCGTAACACAAGAGCACGTTACGAGCGTCCCGATTTGACATCCCTCGAAGAGGAAGCATTGACTTATGCCGACCCCATCGACCAGTTCTGCAAGATTATGGTGCAGATGGGAGGCAAGGCTGTAGTGTTGGGTGAAGAAGACGATTTGAACGAAGTCATCCGAAACCTGTATCCCGAAGCCAAGCGCATCGCTTCGGTGGTTAAAGAAGTAAAGGCAGGCGATAAACTTCAGCTTGTCACCTGTGCAACGTTCCATCCCGACGAGGTGGACAACCCGGGAGACCTGAACGGAACCGACCTGGCGATTGTCGACGGAAGAGTCGGCGTATGCGAGAATGGCGCGGTATGGTTGCAGCAAGACATGGAGCAGCGCGCCATTTATTTCATTTCCGAAGCCTTGGTTATCTTGCTCGACCGCAAGAACCTGGTCAACAACATGCACGAGGCATACAAGCGAATTGACACCGGCGAGTACGGTTATGGCGTATTCATGTCGGGTCCTTCGAAAACCGCCGACATCGAGCAGGCTTTGGTGATAGGCGCTCACGGTCCGCGAAGCGTAACCGTAATCCTTTTGTGATGTTTTTTACCACAGAATTACACAAATTAGATAATTTATTTCTTTGTGTATTTTTTAACAAATACAGAAACACAAAGACACAGAGATATTAAATAACGAGCGGTTTTCATTATTAATTCTCTGTGTCTCCGTATTTCTGTGTTCAATCAAAAATTTAGGTGTAATGGACTAGGCGACTAAAGAACTAAGTTCTGAATACATCAGCAAAACTATCCAAAACCTAGTCCCTGGTCACCTAGTTTCCTAGTACCCTAGTTATCTAAAAAATCAATTGTTTTCTTCTTCTTTTTCTCTTTCTTCCTCTTCGGCGGCAGCGCGGAGCATGGACTTGTGGTGCTTCAGCACTTCAGCATCGATGTAGAACACCGTTTCTTCGGCAAGATTGTTGATGTGGTCGCCCGCACGTTCCAGCTTGCGGAAGATGCTGGCAATCTCCAGGCAGAGCTTGATGTCTTCGGGATGCTCGTTGGCATAGGCGGCCAGTGTGTCGATGGCATTCTTGTTGAGGATGTCGAGGGTTTCATCTTTGTCGAAGATGGATTTGGCGAGACCAATGTCCTGCTTCTGCAGGGCATCATACGTGGTGCTGAGCATGTGCAACACCATGTCGAACATATCCTCCAGCTGGAGCTCGGCAAACAAGGCTTTGTTTTCGGGCTTCAGTTCGGTGCGGATGACGAAGCGCGCGATGCTGTCGGCATAGTCGCCGATACGTTCCAGGTTGGTGTTGATTTTCAGCATAGCCAGTGCGAAGCGCAGGTCGACGGCTACGGGATTGTAGAGGGCGATGAAGTCCTCGATGTCGCTATCGATGCGCAGTTCGAACGCGTTGACACGTTTTTCGCGCAGGATGACCTTGTCTGCCAGTTCCATGTCGACGTTTAATACAGACTTGTAGGCATTGTTCAGTTGCTGGTAAACCAGTTGCCACATATCGTTTACTTCTGTCTTGATGTTGAGAAGCTCGTTTTCTACAAATTTTACCATAAATCAGAATTAAATAAACAATAAACAATAAACAATTAAACAATTTAAAGAGCTTTCCGGATCGGGGTTTATCCGAAACGTCCCGTGATGTAGTTTTGGGTGGCTTCCTTGTCGGGGCTGGTGAAGATTTTCTTCGTTTCGCCGTATTCCACCATTTCGCCCATGTAGAAGAAAGCGGTCTTGTTGCTCACGCGGGCAGCCTGCTGCATGCTGTGGGTGACGATGACCACGGTGGTCTGTGCGCTCAGTTCGCAAATCAGCTCTTCGATTTTGGCTGTAGAAATGGGGTCGAGGGCAGATGCAGGTTCGTCCATTAGCAGTACCGAGGGTTCCACCGCCATGGCGCGCGCGATGCAGAGGCGTTGTTGCTGTCCTCCCGAGAGGTCGTAGGCGGAAGCCTTCAGTTTGTCTTTCACTTCGTTCCACAGGGCGGCTCCTTTCAGGGCTGTCTCCACCCGTTCGGTGATGAAGTCTTTGTCCTTGATGCCGTTTACGCGCAAGCCGTATGCCACGTTCTCGAAGATGCTCTTCGGGAAGGGGTTGGGGCGCTGGAATACCATGCCCACGTTTTTACGCAGGATGTCTACGTTGACCGACGGGTCGTAGATGTTTCGTCCGTCGATGTTTATCTCTCCCGTCAGGCGGGTGCCCGGAATCAAATCGTTCATACGGTTGAACAGGCGCAGGAAAGTGGACTTGCCACATCCGGAGGGGCCGATGAAAGCTACCACTTCGTTGTTCGGAATCGTGATATTGATGTTCTTCAGCGCATGGAAGTCGCCGTAATAGAAATCTACGTTTTTAGCTTCAATCTTATTCATACAGATGACGATAATGTGTTATTTGGATTTTAATTTATTTTCGAAATATTTACGGATATAGTTGGCAAGCAGGTTCATAATCAGTACGATGACGATGAGTACGAACGCCGTGCCGTATGCGATGGGGGTCTGTGCCTCGATGTCGGTGCCGCTGGTGGCGATGACATACAGGTGGTAGGGCAATGCCATACACTGGTCGAAGATGCTCGAAGGTAACTTCGGCAGGAAGTAGGCGGCACAGGTGAAGAGGATAGGAGCCGTTTCGCCCGATACGCGTCCCAGCGAAAGAATCAGACCGGTGATGACACGGGGCATGGCCATGGGCAAGAGCACTTTCCAAATGGTTTGCGCCTTGGTAGCTCCCAGCGCTAGGCTTCCTTCGCGGTAGCTGTTGGGGATGTCCTTGAAGGCTTCCTCGGTGGTGCGGATAACAATAGGGAGAGCCAGCAGTCCCAGGGTGAGCGAACCCGCGATGATGCTGTCGCCGAAGTCGAGGTAGTTGACGAAGAACGCCATACCGAACAGACCGAACACGATGGACGGGATGCCGGCAAGGTTATTGGTCATGGTGCGGATGAAGTTCACCAGTTTGCCTTTCGGTGCGTATTCGTTCATGTAGATGCCGCTCATCACGCCCACGGGGAACGAGAAGAGGGCGCTGCCTATCATCAGGTAGAAGGTACCCACGATGGCGGGCCAGATGCCTCCCTTGGTCATACCGTCGGTAGGAGCCTGGGTAAGGAAGTCCCAGTTGATGACGCTGATGCCTTTCACGATGATGAATCCCAAAATGTAGAAGAGCACCGCGGCGATGAAGTAACTCAGTATGCGGAAGCAGGTGAACACGCCTTTCTGGATGCCCTTTTTATGCTTCATGTACGAAGGATCGATTTCTACTGCCATAACTTATTTTTTGAATTTATTGCGTGAAGATACGATTTCTACGCAAGAGTTGATGAATAATGTGATGAAAAAGAGGATGACACCCAGCAAAAAGAGTGACTGGTAGTGCGCGCCTCCTGCGGGAGCCTCGCCCAGCTCGGCGGCGATAGTGGCGGGGATGGTGCGCAAAGGCTCGAGAATGCTGTGCGGCATGACGGCTGCGTTACCTGTCACCATCAGCACTGCCATGGTCTCGCCGATGGCGCGTCCGATGCCCAGCACGATGCCCGACGTGATGCCCGAGATGGAGAAAGGAATCACTACCTTATAGATGGTCTGCCATTGGGTGGCTCCCAGCGCCAAGCTGGCTTCGCGCATGCTTCGCGGGCAACTGCGCATGGCGTCTTCGCCCACGGTGATGATGGTAGGCAACGCCATGATGGCAAGCACCAGGCTACCTGCCAGTCCCGATTCGCCCACGGGGAGGTTGAACGTTTGCTGCAGGAAAGGCACGATGACTGCCAGTCCGAAGAAGCCGTATACCACCGAGGGGATGCCGTTCAGCAATTCGATAATCGGTTTCAGGAACTTGCGGGTCTTTTCGTTCGCCACTTCCGCCATATAGATGGAGATGGCAAGTCCGAAAGGCAAGGCGATGAGGATGGCGAAGAAGCTCACCCACAATGTGCCGCTAATCAGCGGAAGGATACCGAAAATGGGGGAGGGGGTCGCTGTAGGGAACCATTCGTTGCCCAGGAGGACATCTTTTACGGGGATGTTCTGGTTCTCGATGTAATGGATGTCTTTTTCTTTCTCTATCAGCACATCGGGCACGTAGGCGATGATGCCGGGTGTCTTGTGTACCTGTTCGGCGATTTTGGCTCCGGCATATTGGTATTCGGCTCCCAGCTCTTCCTCGGTATAGTGCTTGTCGAGGTCTTCGAGGCGGAACACGGTGATGGGCATGTCTTTGCCGCCCACTTCTTTCCAGTTGGTGATTTCTTCGTCGAAGATGTTCTTAATCTGTTGTGCGCTGAGTTTTTTCACGTCGTTCTCCTTGTTCAGCGCCAATACGTATCCGTCTTCCACGATGGGATTGTTGAAGAGGCCTACCGCTTCCTTGAACAAGAAGCCGATAATCAGCAGGATGACCACGCTGGTGGTGAATCCGCTCACGGTAAGCACATACCGTGCGATGCTGTCGATTAGTTTTTTCATATCTTTTTACCTGTTTTGTGGATTAACGTGGGATGAAACCTAACTCTAAGGTCTTTTTCTGCCCTTCGGGCGAGGTGGTGAAGTTGAGGAAAGGCATCACGTTGCCTTCGTTAGCTTTGTCGTAGTAGTAGTAAAGCGGGCGCACGATGGGGTATTCTTTCCGCATGGCACTTTCTACCGAGGGGTAGACATAGTTCTTGCCTTGGTCGTACGACACAGCAACTGCTTTCACGTAAGGGTTCAGGTAAGCCAGTCCGACATAACCGATGGCGCCTTTGGTCTGGCGCACCGACTGGATGATGGCTCCTGTGGCAGGCATGGAAAGCACGCTGCTCATGTAGTTCTTGTTATGCAGAACGCTTTCTTTGAAAAACTCGTAGGTACCTGAAGAGGTTTCGCGCGAGTAAACCACGATGCGTGCGTCCTCGCCGCCCACTTCCTTCCAGTTGGTGATTTTGCCGCGGAAAATGTCTTCCAGCTGCTCGCGGGTGAGTTGTTTTACCGGGTTCTGAGGATTGACGATGACGGCTAACGCATCATACGCCACGATATATTCGCAAGGTTCATGCTTCGCCTGTTTCATCTTCATCTTCTCGCTGAACTTGATTTTTCGGGATGCCATTGCCAGGTCGGTCGTGCCGTCGAGCAATGCCGAGATTCCTACGCCGCTACCGCCCCCGGTGACGGTGACCGTAGCCGAAGGGTTCTTCTTCATGTACATTTCCGACAATTCCTGGCTTAAAGGAAGCACGGTGTCGCTTCCCTTGATGCGTTGCGCCATCAACATGCCTGGGAGGCACGCGCAACACGCAAATAAGAAAAAAGAAACATATTTCCTCATAACGCTGTTAATATTTTCATGTCTAAAATTTAACGGCGTAAAGGTACGACGATTTTTCCGGACGGGGTGTTACAAACCTGTTACATAGTTGCGTCATTCAAGTGAATGTTAATTTTTTATGTCATTCCGCGGTAAACCGGTAGACGGTATGGCTCCGGAACGTATCTCCGGGATAGAGCGCGGTAGAGGGGAACTGGGGATTGTTCGGACTGTCCTGAAAATGGCAGGTCTCGAAACAGATGGCAGCACGGAAAGGATAGCGGATGTCGTTCTTGCCTTTTACCGTCCCTTTCAGTCCGTTGCCCGAGTAGATATGGATGGCGGGTTCGGTAGTATAGATTTCCATCTTCCGTCCGCTCGCTTCGTCGTATATCCAGGCGGCAGGGCGGGTATCGTCGCCCGGGTGATTCAGTGCCCAGGCATGGTCGTATCCGTTCACCACATTCAGTTGTCCGTAATTGTCATTGATGCGGTCGGCAAGCCTGCGGGGGTTCCGGAAGTCGAGAGGAGTAGGCGCTACGGGCCATAGTTCGCCCGTCACACATTTGTTGCAGTCGTAGGCGCTGAAGTAATCGGCGTCCACCCACAGGATCTGGTCTTCTACGCTTTGGTCCAGCTTGCCCGAGATATTGAAGAAAGAGTGATTACAGAGGTTGATGACGGTAGGCTTGTCGGTGGTGGCTTCGTAACGGATATCCAGCGCATTGTCTTCGGTCAGGGTATAGGTGACCTTCACGTCCAGGTTTCCGGGAAATCCGTTTTCTCCGTCGGGCGAGAGGTAACGCAGGGTAATGGAAGAGGGAGACGTGCTGACCACTTTCCAGGTGCGTGCCCCGAAGTTCGGGTCGCCTCCATGCGCCGTGTGCCCCAAGGCATGATTGGCTTGCAGGTGATAGGTTTGTCCGTCTTGCGTATAGCGCGCGTTAAGGATACGTCCGATGTATCTGCCTACCGTCGCCCCATAGTTTTGCGCCTGGCTGGTGTAATCGTGGATGTTGGAAAAGCCGCATACCACGTCCTCCAGCTTCCCGTTGCGGTCGGGCACCATCAGCGACACCACCCGTGCGCCGTAATTGGTGATGCAGGCTTCCATGCCGTTCCGGTTGGTTAGCTGATACAGGTAGGTTTTTTCTCCTTCCACGCGTTGTCGGAAATCTTTTGAACTCAGCCCCGATGCGCTGGTAAACCGGTGGCTGGTGCATGCGGATGTAGTGAGTGTCAGCCCGATGACGAGCAGAGACAGGTATGCGAGTTTCATAAGCGGTCTGTTATTTTTAATGTGTTTCGAGGGCAAAGATAGGCTTTTTCGGGATAATTCGTGGAAGTAAAAATCACTATTTTTAGGTATTTCTTATTTCGCAGGTATGCCTTTACTTTGTATCGTCAAATCAAAAATGAAAATAGAAATGAAAAAAACAGGAGTATTTTATGGTTCTACAACCGGCACCACCGAATCGGTAGCCGGCCAGATAGCAGAAAAATTAGGTATCGCATCAGCCGACGTGCACGATGTAAGCAAGATGACCGCCGACATGGTGAATGCTTACGAAGCCTTGATACTGGGAACTTCTACATGGGGTGACGGCGAATTGCAGGACGACTGGTACGACGGCATCAAGGTATTGAAAGGCATGGACCTGAAAGGGAAGACCATCGCTTTGTTCGGTTGCGGCGATTCGGAATCGTATGGCGACACATTCTGCGACGGTATGGGCGTGCTTTACGAAGACCTGAAGGATAGCGGATGCCGCTTTGTGGGTGCTGTTTCGGATAGCGACTATACGTATAGTTCTTCCATCTCAGTGATAGACGGTAAGTTTGTAGGCTTGGCTATCGACGACGTGAACGAAAGCGACAAGACTGAAGAGCGTGTCGCCGCATGGACCGATATGCTGAAAGCCGACTTGGCATAAGTTCTTTTTTTATTAAGTATGGATAGCAGGATGGTCGGTGACGGGCACAGAGGCGTGTCGTTTCTTGCCCGTTGTCGATTGTCCGCTCTCCGAATACCTGCGGACTTACCGCATTATCCTTCCCTATATATGATTAACCCTCAATAGCCAACTGAATTATGGAATTGAATCCTGCCGACATCAAAGTTTTTCTGAACCATATCTACGAGTTCAAGAAAGGAGTGCGTCGTATGGTGCTTTATACGACCAATAAGAGATACGAAGACTTTGCCGTGAAACGCTTGACGAGCCAGCATATCAAGTTCATTGTACAGCCGGTGGATGATGAGCGCATCAACTTGTTTTTCGGTTGTGACGAATGCATCGACGCTATCCGTCTGCTGGTCGACCGTCCGCTGAACCGGTTGACGCCGGAGGAGGATTTCATTTTGGGAGCCATGCTGGGTTATGATATCTGTGTGCAATGTAAGCGGTATTGCGACCGCAAGTCGCGCCATCTGGCTTCGTAATACTAAAAACAAGGTACAAAGACACAGAGAAACGTGGTAGGACTCTGAGTCTTCGTACCTTTATTAATTAATAAGGACATTCTTTCTTTCAATCGAATGACCCGTAGCGTGTAGGAAGCAGTTTCCGGTCGCCCAATGTATTGTCTACACGTGCTACATTGATCCAGAATTTGTTTTCGCGTACGCTTGCTATCGGATAAACGGCTTTTTCGCGTGTGTATGTATGTTGCCATTGACCGGATACTATTTCATATTCCGGATGTGGAGCATTGACTAGTACATTGTCCTCTTTTGAAGCATTGCCGTCTTTGATTTCCTCAATTTCATTCCAAATAGATAACATGCTTTCTACAAAGTTATCCAGTTCGCTGAGGCTTTCGCTTTCAGTAGGCTCAATCATCAATGTTCCGTGAACAGGGAAGGAGAGGGTCGGAGCATGATAGCCATAGTCCATCAGTCGTTTGGCAATATCGTTCTCGCTGATTCCGCTTTCCTCGTGGATGTTTCGGCATTCAAGAATCATTTCATGACCCACAAAACCGTTTGTGCCTCGATATACTGTACCATACGTGTCGTTTAGGCAAGCCGCCAGATAGTTGGCATTTAGAATAGCGATTTTGGTAGCCCGCTCTAATCCTTCGGCACCCATCATCGAAATGTAGCCATAAGTAATAGGTAAGATGCCGGCACTTCCGTAAGGAGCAGAGGCGACTTCGTTTGTATCATCACCAAACAAGCTATGCCCTGGCAAGAATGGAATCAAGTGTTCGGATACACATACCGGACCTACTCCCGGACCACCTCCACCGTGCGGGCTGGCAAAGGTCTTGTGTAAGTTCAGGTGGCATAAATCGGCACCGATAGTTCCCGGATTGGTCAGTCCCACTTGTGCATTCATGTTTGCGCCATCCATATATACTTGTGCGCCGCAGGCATGGATGATGTCGCATATCTCGACGATATCGCTCTCGAATATGCCATGTGTCGACGGGTATGTAATCATCAATGCCGCAAGTTGGTCTTTATGTGCTTCTGCTTTTTCGCGCAGGTCGTTTACGTCTACGTTCCCATGCTGGTCGCAGGCACAAGTCAAAGTCTGGTATCCTGCTTGTACTGCCGATGCCGGATTGGTGCCATGGGCGGATGCCGGAATTAAAATCAGGTTGCGATGTCCTTGTCCGATACTTTCCAGATAGCTTCGGATGATGCGTAAGCCTGTATATTCTCCGGCTGCACCCGAGTTGGGCTGGAAGGTAATGCCGGAGAAACCTGTAATGGCAAGCAGTTGTTTCGAGAGATTTTCTATCAGTTCGCGATAACCTTGTGCTTGGTCCTCTGGCACCAGCGGATGGATGTTCATCCAGAAAGCATTACTTAACGGTAACATTTCTGCAGCCGCATTCAGTTTCATGGTGCATGAGCCCAGCGAAATCATCGAATGGGCGAGTGATATATCTTTCCGTTCCAACCGTTTGATGTAGCGCATCATTTCGGTTTCGGTATGATAGCGGTTGAATACTTCATGGGTGAGGAAAGCCGATTGGCGACGAAGTTCAGGCTTGATAGAGCAAGTTTCGGCGATGTCGTTCACTTCGTGTACGGTCTCTTCGGCCGCTATACCGAATATGAGAAACAACAGGTTGGCATCAGCCAGTGTAGTGGCTTCGTTGATGCTGATACCTACGTCTCCATTGTCGAAATAGCGCAGGTTCACTTCTTTGCTCAAGGCAATGGTCGATAGTTTCTCCTGGGATACGTTTTTAGGTAATTGCAGGCGGAGCGTGTCGAAAAACATTTCGTTGCGCTCTATATAGCCCAATTGGGTCAGCTGGGTATTCAGCCAGTTGGCAATGCTATGAATGCGTGCCGCAATCGTCTTGATACCTTCCGGTCCGTGCCATGCGGCATAAAAGCCAGCCATCGTAGCTAATAATGCCTGTGCGGTACAGATGTTCGAGGTAGCCCGTTCGCGTTTGATGTGTTGTTCACGGGTTTGCAATGCCATACGGTAGCAGATGTGCCCGTATTTATCCTTTGAAAGTCCGATGATACGTCCCGGCATATTGCGTTTGTATTCATCGAGTGTGGCGAAGTAAGCCGCTGATGGACCTCCATAAAACATCGGGATACCCAGACGCTGGGTGCTTCCGAATACGATATCGGCACCCCATTCGCCAGGAGGCACCAGCAATGCCAAGCTAAGGATATCGGCATCTACGGCTACTTTGCATCCTGCTTCATGTGCACGAGTTGTAAATTCACGGTAATCTTCGATGTTGCCGCTATTATTCGGATATTGCACAATGCAGCCGAATAAGTCGGGTGTAAAGTCCAGATTCTTGAAACTGCTCACTTTCACGTTAATCCCCTGTGGAAGGGCGCGTGTGCGGATGACTGCCAATACCTGGGGAAAAACCTCACTGTCTACAAAGAGTGTGTTGGCACCAGCCTTTTGTTGGGCACGGCTTCGTAAAGCGTGCATCATTGTGGCAGCTTCTGCGGCGGCGGTTGCTTCGTCCAATAACGAGCAATTCGCAAGCGGCATGGCGGTCAGGTCGCTTATTACGGTCTGGAAATTGATAAGCGCTTCCAAGCGTCCTTGCGAGATTTCGGTCTGATAAGGAGTGTAAGAAGTATACCATACAGGATTTTCGAACACGTTACGCTGGATGACGGCAGGCGTGATTGTATCATACCACCCTGTACCGATGTATGATTTATAGATTTTGTTGTGCGAAGCCATTTGCGTAATATGTTCCGCAAATTCACGTTCGGTCATGGCAGGGGGCAGGTCAAGCGGTTTTTTCAGTCGGATTTGCTTCGGAATGGTTTTATCAATGAGTTCATCTAATGTCCCGACTCCGATTTTCTCTAACATCTTAGGCAAATCAGAATCTGCTATGCCAATGTGGCGATTGGCAAAAACATCTGTTTTCATAGTTATAATTTTTAGTTAAATGATGTCTCGCCACAACTGGCTTGAGGTTAAAAAAGCCAGTTGTGGCGGGCGTTGGATTTATTTAAAGTAAGGGTTATCCATTTTTTCTCGTCCGATGCTGGTCGGTTCTCCATGTCCGGGATAAACGGCGGTGTCATCCGGCAAGGTGAAAAGACAGGTGGCGATGTTGTCCAGCAATTCGCCGTAATCGCCTCCCGGAAGGTCGGCACGTCCGACGCTCCCGGCAAACAAGACATCACCGCTGAACATGCATTTATCTTTTGCGTCGTAATATACCATACCGCCTGGTGAGTGCCCTGGTATGTGAATGGCTTCCAGCACCGTATTCCCGAATGTTATCTGGTCGCCATCGGCGATGTATTTGCCTAAAGCTACAGGCATTTCGTTGGGCTTGAAACCGAATGCATTACACATGGCAGGCATCCTTTCAAGCAAGAATTCGTCTGCTTGACATGCTTCGGCTTTCAATCCGAATTCGCGCAGCAGGAACGGATTGCCGAATATATGGTCCAGATGCAGATGTGTGTCGAGCAAGTGCTTCACCGACAAATGGTTATCGGTGATATATTGTTTCAACCGTTGTTGCTCTTCGGGGTAATAACATCCTGCATCGATGATGACGGCTTCTCCCGTTTCGTCAGAAAGCACATAGCAGTTGACGGGGAACATATTAAATTCAAAACATTTTATATTCATTGCTTTCAGGTGCCTTTCCTATTTTTTGTTTATACTGACGTATATTACTTTCTTTGTGTCGAAATACTCTTCTTTATAAAAACTGTTCAGTTCGGTCACCATGGCTTGGTTTTTTACGGGCTGGATTTCGTGTTGCAGCTCGCCTCCCTTCAAGCAAATCAGTCCGTTGGGCAAAGAGTTATGCTGTTCCTTTTTAATATTCTTGCGCACTATTTTCAGCAGGTCGCCCAAGGGCATTACGGCGCGGCTCACCACAAAATCGAACAGGCCTTTTTCTTCTTCCCCCCGGCACTGACGGGTGGTTACGTTCTTCAGTCCGATGGCATTGGCTACTTCTGTTGCCACTTTTATTTTTTTCCCGATGCTATCTATCAGATGAAATGATACTTCCGGAAAAAGTATGGCTAGCGGGATACCCGGAAATCCGCCTCCGGTTCCTAAGTCCATCACCTCTGTCCCAGGACGGAACGAGATGATTTTCGCTATACCCAGCGAGTGGAGCACATGGTGTTCGTACAGGTTCCCGATGTCTTTTCTGGAAATAACATTGATTTTGCTGTTCCAGTCAGTGTACAAATCACCCAGTGCGGCGAATTGCTCTTTTTGTATATCGGTCAGGTTGGGAAAATAGTTCAATAGGATGTCCATAATCAAGAAGTTAGTATTTCATGTAAGATTGAATATCGTCGTAATTTACCGTCAGCTGGAAATCGCCTGCCGAATAAGGAGCAATTTCATAGCGGTTATAATAAAAGGTAACGCCGTCCTTTCCCAGCAGGAAGTTGGAAGGGATATATAAGTAAGTGTCCAGTAAGATTCCCTGTTCCTGTAGTCCGTCCAGTGAGGTGATGGTATCGGTATTCAGTCGTTTGTTCGCTTCTTTTATCAGCTCGTTCATGATAAGCTTGCAGATATTGGCTGTATCTTTCGAGTTGAATACATCAGCCTCTTTCAATATCTTGCCCGATTTCGGGTCGATGTTCAGGCATGTGATTTGCGTGTTCGGATGTGCGCCACCCGTGTACCGGTAATTGGTTAAGGTGTAGTTCCATACGCCTTTCCTGCCTTGTGTCATTTCGGTATTCAGCTGGTATTCATAATTGTACCATGCCGGGATATCGTCTCCCTTCATTCCGTTGTGCAAGTCAGCCTCGAAGAGTTCCTTCACGTCGGTTTTATAGTTGCTGATATAATTGTCGGTGAGGGTGGGCAGCACGGCTTCGGGCGGAAGGGTTGCATAAGGTTTGCCGAAAAGGGTATTTTGAATGGTCGTGTTGATTTTCAGAGAAACCGAATCGGTTTCTGCCGTAGGTTTCAGGTAGGTGAAATCCAGGTTGATTTTGCATGACGGAGCTTTCTCTCCTTCTTGCAGATAGACGATGGTGTCGGCACTGACGGTGCAGATTTGGGGCAATTCATCAGCACTTTTTTGCTCTTGGCAACTCGGTAATGTGCAACAACCCGTTGCACTGAGTATCAACGATAAGAATAAATTTGTTTTATGCTCCATAATCATTTGTTTTTAAGTTTCTCTGAAGTTTGGCATTACAAAGATAGTATAAGTTCGTGAATTTTTGTATACAGAACGCTTTTCTTTTTACAAAAGATAGATAAGGTGCTTATTGTTCTCGGATTCTAGTCGTATAAAATGTCTTTTCAATTGGTTGCATTCTATGTCCTCCAATTGGAAGACGTACGTTCTCGGTATGGGAAACGTATATCCCCCGATTGGAGGACGTACGTCTCTCGTATGGAGGACGTAGAATGGAAACGCTTGCATGGTAAATCTGAATGGGCTGCAAACGGGATATGTGCCTTTTAAAAGGAAGAAATATTCTCATGAAAAAAATCGGGTAGGAGAGAACACATTGGATATGGGTTCTCCTCCTGCCCGATTAACCTAATTTATAAAGAACGGATTAGAAATTGAAGTAATTCTTTGCGTTGTTGTAGCAGATGTCTTCTACCATTTGCTGGATGCGTGGCATTTCAGATTCAGGCAGTTCACCGTTTTCTACATCGTTACCCAACAAGTTGCACAGCGTGCGGCGGAAATATTCGTGACGCGGATAAGACAAGAATGAACGAGAGTCGGTGAGCATCCCTACAAAGCGGCTCAGCAAGCCCAGCAAGGAAAGGGCGTTCATCTGTTTCTCCATGCCATCCTTCTGGTCGAGGAACCACCAGCCTGAACCCCATTGGATTTTGCCTGGTACGGAACCGTCCTGGAAGTTGCCCAGCATGGTGGCAATCACTTCGTTGGCGCATGGGTTCAGGTTGTAAAGAATGGTCTTGGTGAGTTTGCCTTCTGTGTTCAGGCGGTCCAAGAATTTCGACAGGGCTTTGGCTGTATTGAACTCGCCGATAGAGTCGAATCCTGTATCGGGACCCAGCAACTTGAACATCTTGGTGTTGTTGTTGCGGATAGCACCGTAGTGATATTGCTGTACCCAGCCGGTCTCGTAGTCCATTTCGGCAAAGATAACCAGCATAGCTGACTTGAATTTCAGGATTTCTTCTTGTGTCAGTTCGTTTCCTCCATATACTTTATTGAAGATGGCTTTGATTTCCTCGTCGGTATAGTCTTCGGCATAGAATTCTTCGATACCGTGGTCGGACAGTTTACATCCTTGTTCGGCAAAGAAAGCATGACGCTTGCGCAAGGCGTCAATCATATCATCGAAAGCATTGATGGTAACGCCACTTACTTCTGACAACTTTTCTACGTAAGCGCGGAAGTCTGCCGGCACTTCAACGGCCATTGCCTTGTCGGGACGCCAAGCCGGAAGCATCTTGATTTCGAATCCGCTTTCGCGTGTAGCTTTATGATACTCCAGCGAATCGACCGGGTCATCCGTCGTGCATACGGTTTCTACATGGTAACGGCGCATCAGGTTCCGTGCCGAATATTCGGGCGTAGCCAATTTGGCATTACATTCATCGAATATTTCCCGGGCTGTAGATGGATTCAGGATTTTTTCGATGCCGAAAGCGGTCTTCAGTTCCAGGTGAGTCCAATGATACAGCGGATTGCGGAAGGTATAAGGAACCGTTTCTGCCCATTTTTCAAATTTTTCCCAGTCTGTAGTATCTGTGCCTGTGCAATAACGTTCTTCTACACCGTTGCTGCGCATGGCACGCCATTTATAGTGGTCGCCTCCCAGCCAGATTTCAGTGATTGACTTAAACTGATAATCTTCGGCTACCATTTTAGGACTTAGATGGCAGTGATAGTCGATAATCGGCATTTTGGCTGCGTGGTTGTGGTACAATTCCTGTGCGGTTTCTGTCTTTAACAGGAAATTCTCATCCATGAATTTTTTCATAAAGCTTTCTTTTTGGTTTATGTTTTTGTTAGGTATTTTCAAACAAAACGGTTAATGAAAACAATTTTTATGCTAAAGAACACATATATCGTTTTATTTTTCGTTATCGAACACGAAAGTAGAAATTTTATTTGGAATAACAAAATATTTCGTATATTTGCAGTGATTATTTAGTAAAATTAAATTCTTGACGAGGATGGGGTAATTCCTATTTATCAATATATTTTACTAAATGAGTGCCTTTGTGGAAGAGAACATTCATGTGACATTGAACTTAAAAATTAATATAAGTATGAGACCGTTAAACAAAGAAACAGCGAACAAGCCTGTTCGTCCTGAAAGAATTATTCAATTTGGTGAAGGTAATTTCTTGCGTGCATTTGTAGACTGGATTATCTACAATATGGACCAGAAGACCGATTTTAATAGCAGTGTGGTTATTGTACAACCTTTGGGGAAGGGAATGATTGATACCCTGAACAATCAGGATTGTCTGTATCATGTTAATTTGCAGGGGCTTGACAAGGGGCAAGTGGTAAACAGCCTGACATTGATTGACGTAGTGAGCCGTGCCTTGAATCCTTATCATCAATTTGATGAATTCATGAAGTTGGCAGAACAGCCTGAAATGCGTTTCGTGATTTCCAATACGACCGAAGCCGGCATTGCTTTCGACCCGGCTTGCAAACTGGATGATGCGCCTGCCTCTTCTTACCCGGGCAAGCTGACCCAACTGTTGTATCATCGCTTCAAGACTTTCAAGGGCGATATGTCAAAAGGTTTGATTATTTTCCCCTGTGAATTGATTTTCCTGAACGGACATAAGCTGAAAGAAACCATTTACCAGTATATCGAATTGTGGAACTTAGGCGATGAGTTTAAAAACTGGTTCGAGAAGGCTTGCGGGGTTTATGCTACCCTGGTAGACCGCATTGTGCCGGGATTCCCGCGCAAGGAAATCGATGCCATCAAGGAAAAGCTGCAATACGATGACAACATGGTGGTGCAGGGTGAGATTTTCCATTTGTGGGTAATCGAGGCTCCGCAGGAAGTGGAGAAAGAATTCCCTGCAGACAAGGCGGGGCTGAATGTGTTGTTCGTCCCGTCCGAGGCTCCTTATCATGAAAGAAAAGTAACGTTGCTGAACGGTCCTCATACCGTATTGTCGCCGGTGGCTTATCTGTCGGGCATCAATATCGTGCGTGACGCTTGCCAACATCCTGTAGTAGGCAAGTTCATCCATAAGGTGATGTTTGATGAACTGATGGAAACCCTGAATTTGCCGAAAGCCGAGCTGGAACAGTTTGCCAGCGATGTATTGGAGCGTTTCAACAATCCGTTTGTCGATCATCAGGTGACTTCCATCATGCTGAACTCGTTCCCGAAATACCAGACCCGCGACCTGCCGGGACTGAAAGTTTATCTGGAACGTAAGGGTGAACTGCCGAAGGGACTGGTATTGGGTCTGGCTGCTATCATTACTTATTATAAAGGTGGTGTGCGCGAAGACGGCGCTGAAATTGTTCCGAATGATGCTCCGGAGATTATGGACTTGCTGAAACAACTTTGGGCAACCGGCGATACGAAACAAATTGCCGAAGGTGTATTGGGGGCAGTTTCTATCTGGGGCGAAGACCTGAATCAGATTCCGGGTTTGACTGCGGCTGTAAAAGCAGACCTGGACAGCATTCAGGAAAAAGGCATGCTGGAAACGGTGAAATCTATTCTTTGATTTAAACAGGCTCTAAAGCGTTTGTACGGAATTTCCGTGTATATAGTGAGGAGGGAAAGCGGCAGATAAAGGGTGCTTTCCCTCTTTGTTATAAAGGCTTGTCTTGATTTTTTTCGTATCTTTGCCGCTCGTAAAGACGAACGTATATGAAGCCACAGTTTTTAATCGGATCGCCCGTTTCGGGATGTGGGAAGACCACAGTTACTTTAGGCTTGCTGCGTGTGATGCACCGGCGAGGCATGGTGGTGCAGCCTTATAAGTGCGGTCCCGATTTCATCGATACACAATATCATGCACTTGCTTGTGGGCGTGAGTCGGTCAATCTGGATGCGTGGCTGGCTTCCCGTACCCATATCCAATCGGTTTATAATCATTATGCCGAGGGGGCAGACGTGTGTCTGGTAGAAGGTAACCGGGGGCTTTACGACGGCTATAACCGGATGGAAAACAGTAGTGCGGCATTGTCAAGGATGTTGGGGATTCCGGTTATCCTGGTCGTTAGTGCGCGTGCTATCGGCTATGCCATTGCTCCTGTCTTGTATGGCATGAAACGTTTCAATGCTTCGGTGCGGATTGCCGGAGTAATCTTTACGCAAGTGGCATCTTCTTCTCATCTTGTTTCTCTTCGTGAAGCCTGTATGGATGCCGGAATAGAATGCCTGGGATATCTGCCCGTATCGGACGATATTCATCTGCCGCAACGACATCAAGGATTGACGCTTTCGGTCAGGCAGACATTAGAAGAAATAACCGACCGGATAGCAGATTTGATAGAAAGACATATCGACATTGATAAATTGCTGAATTTATGTGTGCGTATATTTCCTTGCCAGTACACATTGCCTTATACATCGGAAGTCGGTGTCGAGATGATGCGTCGGCCTTCGGTTGATATACGCATTGCCATAGCACGCGACCCGGCTTTTTCTTTTTTATATAAAGAGAATATAGACAGGCTGGCAGAACGAGGCAAACTGGTTTATTTCAGTCCGGTGTATGGAAGCGATTTGCCGGAAGCCGACTATGTATATATACCAGGTGGTTATCCGGATTTGTTTGCCCGCCAACTTCATCGTAGGAAGCGTCTGATGGAGCAATTGCATGAGTATGTGGAAGCAGGAGGCAGGGTGCTGGCAGAAGGCGAGGGGCTGACTTTGCTTGCCCGTTCGTTCACGGTCCGCCAGGGAGGCACGGCTTATGAGATGGCAGGGATTTTGCCTGTCGATTGTACATTGGTGGATGCTAATTCCAGTAACGGTTATCGTATGATGCAATATGGAGCGGTTAAACTTCGTGGCTATGAGACTCATGCTTCGGTATTGGTCGCTTCTTCTGAAACTCCAGCATCGGTAGCGCAGCTTTATGGGGTACGCGGAACCGAGACTGCTACTCCCTTATTCCGGTATAAGAATCTGTTTGCAAGTTATACGCATTGGTATTGGGGAGAAACCGACATTTTTTCAATATGGGATAAAATTTAATTCTGTTTTATTTGATAATATCGAAAATAAGGTTTACTTTTGCATCCCGTAACGTCAGGTTACGTATACATGCGGTAGTAGCTCAGTTGGTAGAGCATCAGCTTCCCAAGCTGAGGGTCACGGGTTCGAGTCCCGCTTACCGCTCTTATTGAAAGTCAGGGAGTTATGATAAACGTAGCTCCCTTTTTTATTGCCTTATAAAAAACGGGTATCGAAAAATGTATTCTCTTTCGATACCCGTTTTTTCGTATTGACTGACTTTATTTAGGCGCCTTGTGATAGAGATAAATAGCTATAAACAGATATAAGATATTTGGAATCCAGACAGCCAGTGCCGGAGCCATATTACCACTAATGGCAAAAGTAGCCGAGATGGTCTGGAACAAGATATACGAGAAACTCAAAGCTAATCCGATACCTAAGTGGAGTCCCATGCCGCCTTTTACTTTCCTTGAAGACAACGAAAGCCCGATGGCAGTCAGGATGAATGCGGCAAACGACATGGCTATCCGTCGGTGGTATTCCACTTCGAACTCTTTGATATTGGCAAATCCACGTTGTTTCTGCTTCTGTATATACTCGCGCAGTTGCGGGCTGGTCATGGTTTCCTGTTGCCCGCGTGTAATCAGGAAGTCTTGCGGCTCCATCTTGATGATGGAATCTATGCGTTCGCCCCGTGTGATGACTTCTTTCATGCCGCGCATTTCCCGAATCATGTAGTCGCGGATAATCCACTTATGATACGAAGCAGTATCGTAGGTTATGCGTCGTGCCGTGAGGTGGGATACCAGTTTATGGTCTTCGAACTTGTCCAGCGAGAACCGGTAACCGGTTTTGTTGTAGTTTTCGTACCGCTCCATATAAGCCACTACACCCGTATCTACTTCCAGCTGGATATTGCGTGCGTAGTCTGCCGATTTTTTCTTCTTGTATTGTTCCTCAAACTTCAACCGGGTCACACTACCTGTCGGGATGACTTCGGTACCTAATACAAAGGTAACAGCCGAGATAATGGCGGCTGAAATCATATAAGGCACCATCAGCCGCTTGAAACTCATTCCGGTAGAGAACATAGCAATGATTTCGGAGTTCTCTGCCAGTTTCGAGGTGAAGAATATCACGGCGATGAAGACGAACAACGGGCTGAACAGGTTGGTATAATAAGGTATGAAGTTCAGGTAATAATCGAATACGATTGCTTCCAGCGGAGCCTTGTTGTTGATGAAACGGTCGATGTTCTCGTTGACGTCGAATACCACGGCAATGGATATAATCAAGGCTATGGCAAAAAAGTAGGTTCCCAGGAACTTGACAATGATGTATCGGTCCAGACGTTTCAGCCATTTCTTTTGGAAAATCCGTTTCAGAAAAGGCCGGACCTTATCCGATTCCGGTACTTTTACTTTCGGCAATTTCCCTTGGGGCAACTTTAGACTTCCTTTCAATTTATCGATTAGTTTCATCGGTATGTCAGTTTTTTATAAGCGGGTAGAAATTCGTTTTACCATCGCAGGTTTCCATGTAGAGAAATCACCTGCCATGATGTGTTTCCGGGCTTCTTTGACCAGCCACAAATAAAAGGCTAAGTTGTGGATGGAAGCAATCTGCAATGCCAACAGCTCCTGTGCATGGAAGAGGTGGCGCAGATAGGCACGGCTATACATGGTGTCTACATACGAAGCTCCATCAGCTTCGATGGGTGAAAAATCCTTTTCCCATTTCTTGTTGCGCATGTTCATGATGCCGTCTTTGGTGAAGAGCATGCCGTTGCGTCCGTTTCGGGTAGGCATTACACAATCGAACATGTCCACGCCGCGCTCGATGCCTTCAAGGATATTGACCGGCGTACCTACTCCCATCAGGTAGCGGGGCTTGTCGGTCGGCAGGATTTCGTTGACGACTTCAATCATTTCATACATCTTTTCGGTAGGTTCGCCCACTGCCAGTCCGCCGATGGCATTTCCGTCGGCATTCTTCGAAGCGATGTATTCAGCCGAACGCTTGCGCAGGTCGGTATATACACATCCTTGTACGATGGGGAACAGTGATTGGTTGTAGCCGTATTTAGGTTCGGTCTCGTTAAACCGTGTAAAGCAACGGTCCAGCCACCGGTGAGTCAACTCCATCGATTTACGTGCATATTCATAATCAGCCGTACCGGGCGTACATTCATCGAAAGCCATCATGATATCCGCTCCAATGGTACGCTCGATATCCATTACCCGCTCTGGCGTAAACAAGTGTTTCGAGCCGTCAATATGCGAACGGAACTCCACACCTTCTTCTCTCATCTTGCGGATACCGGATAAAGAGAATACTTGGAATCCTCCGCTATCGGTCAGCATCGGGCGGTCGAACCCGTTGAATTTATGCAGACCGCCGGCTGCTTCCAGCACATCCAGCCCCGGACGAAGGTACAGGTGGTAAGTGTTTCCCAGAATAATCTGAGCCTGGATATCTTCTTTCAGCTCGCGCAGGTGGACAGCTTTCACGCTGCCTACCGTCCCTACGGGCATAAAGATAGGAGTCTCTATTTGTCCATGGTCGGTCGTTATCAGACCTGCACGGGCATTCGATTTGGGGTCGGTATATTGTAGTTCGAATTTCATTTCGTCAGCTTTAGTTGATTCGGTGCGTCGGTTTCTTTTTCCTTATCTTTTTTCATGATGGCTTCGAAGTCGATAGCGTCGGCTACTTTCTCATCGGTCAAAGCCAGTTCCAGCACTTCCTTGATGTCTTTTACATAATGGAAAGTAACGCCTTTCAGGTAGAGAGGCTGTATTTCCTCAATGTCCTTCCGGTTTTCTTCGCACAAGATGATGTTGGTGATTCCAGCCCGCTTGGCTGCCAGAATCTTTTCACGTATGCCGCCTACGGGGAGCACTTTGCCGCGCAAGGTGATTTCTCCCGTCATGGCAAGGTTGGCTCTTACTTTCCGTTGTGTCAGCGCCGAAGCCAGCGAAGTCACCATCGTAATGCCTGCCGAAGGTCCGTCTTTCGGAATGGCTCCTTCGGGTACATGGATATGGATGTTCCAGTTTTCGAAAATACCGTCGGGCAAGTCGAGCAGATAAGAGTGCGATTTCAGGTATTCCAGTGCCAGCATAGCAGACTCTTTCATCACGTCTCCCAGGTTTCCGGTCAAGGTAAGGCGCTCGCCTTTGCCTTTGCTCAGGCTGGTTTCTACGAAAAGTATCTCACCTCCTACGGCTGTCCATGCCAGACCCGTCACTACACCGGCATATTCATTGCCTTGGTATTTGTCGCGTGAATATTCGGGCGTGCCTAAATATTGCTTGATGTCATCCAGTTTCAGCTCATGTTGGCTGATGAACTTATCGCTGGCTATCTCAAGTGCAATCTTGCGCATAATTTTGCCAATCTTCTTTTCCAGCTCGCGCACACCGCTTTCACGGGTATAATTTTCGATGATGTATTCGATGGCAGGCTTGGTAAACTTCACATGTTCCTTGGTCAGTCCGTTGGCAAGCAATTCTTTCGGTATCAGGTGCCGGCGGGCTATTTCTATCTTTTCTTCGGTGATGTATCCGCTTACCTCAATCAGCTCCATACGGTCGAGCAGCGGGGTAGGGATGGTGCTCAGGTTGTTTGCCGTAGCGATGAACATCACTTTCGACAAGTCGTAATCCAAATCCACATAATTGTCGTGGAAAGTATTGTTCTGTTCCGGGTCGAGCACTTCCAACATGGCAGATGCAGGGTCTCCTTGGCGGTCGTTTCCCATTTTGTCTATTTCATCCAGAATGATAACGGGATTCGACGATTCAGCCTTCATCAGGCTTTTGATGATACGCCCCGGCATGGCACCGATATATGTCTTGCGGTGTCCGCGGATTTCGGCTTCATCGTGTACGCCTCCCAGCGACATACGGATATACTTCCGCTTCAGTGCCGAAGCGATGGAACGTCCCAGCGAAGTCTTTCCCACACCCGGAGGACCATACAGGCAGAGGATAGGCGATTTCAGGTCGCCTTTCAGCTTCAGCACAGCCAGATGTTCCAGAATGCGTTCTTTTACTTTTTCCAGTCCGTAATGATCTTTGTTCAATACCTTTTCGGCATTGGGTATATTCAGATTATCAGTTGTGTATACATTCCATGGCAGTGCCAGCAATGTTTGCAGGTAAGTCAGTTGCACATTGTAGTCGGGCGATTGAGGGTTAATCCGCTCCAGTTTTTGTACTTCCCGCTCAAATGTCGCGCCTACTTCCTTGCTCCATTTCTTGGCTTTCCCTTTCGCCCGTAAGTCGTCTATTTCGTCTTCCTGGCTATTTCCCAGTTCGTCCTGGATATTCTTGATTTGCTGTTGCAAGAAATATTCACGTTGCTGGCGGTCCAGGTCTTCGCGCGTACGCATCTGGATATCATGTTTCAGTTCGGCAAGTTTGGTTTCCCGGTTCAGCACTTGAATCAATGCATACAAGCGTTCTTTTAAAGTGGGTTTACAAATCAGGTCGAACTTCTCATCCAGGCTGAATGGGAAGTTGGTGCAGATATAGTTGACCAGCACGTGGTCTTTAGGCAGATTCTTTAATGCGAATGTCACGTCGGGGCTAAGCCGGTCGCTGGTATCTACATATTGGTTTGCCAGTTCCAAGCAGGTATCCATCAGAGCGTTGAATTCGTCATTGTTTTCGGTGTCCATATTTTCGGGTTCCACCACAATTCTACCTTTTAAGAAAGGTTCGGTAGCAGTGATTTCGCTCATTCGCACTTTTACATTGCTTGCTTGCAAAATAACAGTTGTGGCGCCTCCAGGAAGCTCGAAGATACGCAGAATTCTACCGATTACCGCGATAGGGTATAAGTCGTTGAATCCAGGATCTTCTACTTCAGACGATTTTTGAGTGGCTATGATGATGTGTTGTTTGTTTTTTGAAGCAGAACGTACCAGTTTGAGTGTGGCTTGCCGGCCAACCGTAACAGGCATGACAATACCTGTAAACATAAGCATGTTACGCAAAGTCATAACAGGCATTTCTCCGTTTATTTCCTCGGTTGATGGCAATTCGGGCTCGGCACTTATTTCAGCTACCATAGATACTTCATCAGAAGCCGTTCCCATTTCCAAATGCTTATCAGTTTTTTTTCTTCTTACCATAATTGTGGTTTGTCTACTCTTTGTGTATTAATAAATCCCAAAACGGGTACAAAGTTAAACAATCTGCTTCTAATTTGGAAACAGAAACTTGTAAATGCATGAAATAAATCGGAGTTTTGTGCTTAAATAAGATGTGTTTTATTTATTTTTGACGAAAAATTAAGGATGCATTTATGAGAAACCCTTTTTTTCGATTCAAACAGTTTGTAGTTTGGCACGACCGTTGTGCTATGAAAGTGGGGACAGATGGCGTTTTGTTAGGAGCCTGGACAGAGGTCGGACATGCGCGGAAGGTACTCGATATAGGAACAGGAAGTGGGCTGATTGCTTTGATGATTGCCCAGCGCAGCAATGCAGAGATAGTCGGCATCGATATTGATGCTGTTGCGGTAGGACAGGCAACTGAGAATGTCAAGTCTTCTCCATGGGATAATCGGGTGAAGATAGAGCAAGCAGATATCACAGATTTTAATGGTGAAAAATATGATGTTATCGTATCCAATCCGCCCTATTTCCAAGAAGAAGTACATTGTCCCGATGGACAACGCAATGTCGCCCGTCATACCAGTGCGCTTACCTTTGAGTCTTTGCTCGATGCTGTGGAAAAGCTATTGACCGAAGAAGGATGTTTTTCTGTTATTTTACCGGCTGAGGCGGTCGGTCGTTTTATTACGCTGGCAGCACAACGGCATCTGTATTTAGTGCGTCGTACCGATGTCCAGACTAAGCCTGCGTTGCCTCCTAAACGGGCATTGTTGGCTTTTGGGAGGACGATTGCACCTTGCCAAACAAATACACTGGTTATTGAGTCAGAGCCACGAGTCTACAGTCCGGAATTTATTCATCTGGTAAAAGATTTTTATTTGGCATTGTAATGGCGCAGACGAGGCTCCGAATTATCTCTTTGCCAGCCTGCGCAACAAGTTCTGGTTAAGTTTCAATAACTTTCGATGTTTTTCCGCGATGGTCGAAGTCAACGGTCTGGTTCCGATAAAATCCGTAAAGTGTTGCAATACGCTGAAAGGTTCGGGATATGAACGTCCTTTTTCAGGAGCGATTACTTTTAATCCTTTGTGTATTACTTCTACTGTCAGGTCTTTGCCTCCCATCATTGGGTCGCCATCAAAATGGAATACACCTTCATGGCGACGGTGGATAGTGATTTTTTTCTCCTTTAATGTCTTGATGTGACTGTTCTGGTCAATGGTCTTGTTAAATAGCTGGAAAGACAAGGCGGGTACATCAATCATTGTAAAAGGTTCCAGTATCGTGATGTCCATCATGCCGTCGGTCAGGGAGGCTTGTGGGGCGATATAGGCGTTGTTTCCATATTGTGAAGCATTGGCACAGGCTATCAAAAAAGCTTTGTATCGTACCGTACCCGAGCTGTTTTCTATTTCATACGTCTCAGGCTGGTAGGTCAGGCTTTCGTGAAGTGCATTCTCCAGGTAGGTCAGCAAGCCTCGTTTTCCGGAATCGGCAAATTTTAAGCTGACAAAAGCATCAAATCCTACACCGCATGTACAGAAGAAAGGATGTTGGTCGATGATGCCATAATCAATGTCTTTTATAAATCCTTGGTTGATGGTCTCAATGGCGCGGTAGGGTAGCATCGGAATATGCAGGTGCCGTGCCAGTCCGTTCCCTGAGCCGCAAGGGATGATTCCCATCGCCGTATCTGTCTGGATAAGCGAACGACCTATTTCGTTGATTGTTCCGTCGCCGCCTATAGCTACTACAATGTCTATCTTTTCCGAAACGGCTTTTTGTGCCAGTTCGCTGGCATGGCCGGCATATTCGGTTTTGCAGATTGTGTAATCGTATAGGTCGCGGTTGATATATTTGTTTATCAGGTGCAGGATGAATTCTTTCCCATGTGTACCTGATATCGGGTTGACTATAAATTGGATGCGTTTCCTCGAGTTCATGATAGTTCTAGATAGTTTCTTTAAAACAGGAAACAAAAATAAGACTAATTTGTTTATAAATCCCACATTTTATTCCAGAATTCCCCATAAAGGCAAATTTTTTGTTTCAATAGACTATTAAGTTTAGTAAAATTATTATCTTTGCACGTTCTTTAGATGTAACAGATGTAACATCTTCCGGCGAGATTGCCGGGCTATTATTTAATTTAATGTAAATCTGCCAAGATTTAAGATTTACCAAACAGTACAATATGGGACTATTACAAGACAAATTGAGTAAATTCAGAACACCTCAGATGTATATGGAAAGAGGTGTGTATCCTTATTTCCGTGAAATAGACAGTGCTCAGGACACGGAGGTGTTGATGGACGGAAAGAAGGTGTTGATGTTCGGATCGAATTCGTATATGGGGTTGACTCACGACGAACGTATTATCAATGCTGCCATTGAGGCTACACGTAAGTACGGTACGGGGTGTGCCGGCTCTCGTTTGTTGAATGGTACGCTCGATATTCATGTAAAGCTTGAGAAAGAGTTGGCAGCCTTCATCGGGAAAGATGAAGCATTGTGTTTTTCTACCGGTTTTACAGTAAACGAAGGCGTGATTCCCCAGTTGGTAGGACGCGGTGATTATATTATCTGTGATGACCGTGACCATGCATCTATAGTTGATGGACGTCGTCTTTCTTTTGCCACTCAGCTGAAATATAAACATAATGATATGGAAGCATTGGAACGGGAACTTCAGAAGTGCGAACCCGATGCTATCAAGTTGATTGTGGTAGACAGTGTCTTCTCAATGGAAGGTGATTTGGCTAATTTGCCTGAAATAGTCCGTTTGAAGAAAAAATACAATGCAACTGTTTATGTGGATGAAGCGCATGGGCTTGGCGTGTTTGGTAGAAACGGACGGGGCGTCTGCGACCATTTTGGCTTGACAAAAGATATCGATTTGATTATGGGTACATTCAGCAAGTCGCTTGCTTCTATTGGCGGATTTGTAGCTGCCGATAAAGATACCATCAACTGGCTGCGCCATAATGCACGTTCGTATATATTCCAGGCAAGCAACACACCGTCGGCTACGGCTGCGGCTATAGAGGCTCTTCATATCTTGCAGAATGAACCGCAACGCCAGGAAAACCTGTGGAAGATTACCAATTATGCCTTGAAGTCTTTCCGTGAAGCAGGCTTTGAAATAGGTGATACCGCAAGCCCGATTATTCCGCTGTATGTGCGCGATACGGACAAGACGTTCGAAGTAACCAAATTGGCGTTCGACGAGGGTGTGTTCATCAATCCGGTTATTCCACCCGCATGTGCTCCGCAGGATACGTTGGTACGCTTTGCACTGATGGCTACTCATACGAAAGAACAAATTGATTTTGCTATCGATAAACTCGTGAAATGCTTCAAGCAATTGGGCATCTTGAAATAAATTAACTAGTGACCAGGTTTTAGGTTTTTATGTGGCAAGTAAAGTCAGTCACACCTGAAACCTGGTCAAACTGTATCTGAAACCTAGTCAACTGTAATTATGATACTGAATGAAAGAGACAGCCGTCATGAAGAAGTGCTGCAAATCGCCCAGCAGATGATGGTAGCGGCACGTACGGCACCCAAGGGAAAAGGATTCGATATTATCGAAATCGCCATGGTGACCGAAAGTAACATTCGCATTCTTTCGGATACGATGAAACAGATGTACGAAGAAAATGGTTTCAAGTTTTTCTTGCGCGATGCCGATAATATCCTTAGTGCCGAATGTGTGATTCTGATTGGTACGCGCGAACAACCGCAAGGTTTGGATTGTGGGCATTGTGGCTATGAGACATGTGCTTCGCGGAAAGAAGGAGTGCCTTGTGCCATCAACAGTGTAGATGTAGGCATCGCTATCGGTTCGGCATGTTCGGTTGCAGCCGACCATCGGGTAGATACACGTGTTATGTTCTCAGCAGGTTTAGCAGCTCAGCAACTCGATTGGTTGGATGGATGCAAGCAAGTATATGCCATTCCTGTCAGTGCATCATCCAAAAATCCTTTCTTCGACCGTAAACCCAAAACTGAATAAAATGAAGAATGAAGAATTAAGAATGAAGAATGGTAATCTCTTTCTAATTCTTCATTCTTCATTCCTAATTCTTCATTTTCTAGTTCTTCATTTTAAGACGTATTTCTCTACTGCATAAGCTACGCCATCTTCATCATTAGACAGGGTAATGAAATCGGCATTTTCACGTACGACAGGTTGTGCATTTGCCATAGCAATGCCTAAGCCAGCATATTTAATCATGGACAAGTCATTGAACCCGTCGCCTATCGCTATCATTTCTTCTTTTTTCATACCGATTTCATCCAGCAGAACTGAAAGCGATTGTGCTTTGTCAATGCCTTTCGGAACCAGTTCCAGAAAATAAGGTTCCGAACGGAATACACCCATCTTGTCTTTCAGTTTCTCATACATTTCTTTCTCCAGTTCAGCCAGTCGGGTAGGTTCTCCCACAATCAGACATTTAGTGATAGGGCGGGGGATAGCTTCAAGAAAGTTGTCTACTTTTTTAATTTTCATCACGTTCAGCAAGGCTTCCTTTAGCACGTATTCGTCATCGGGAGATTCTGTCAACACATATTCGTGGTCGTAGGTCACGATGGCGAAATGGTTGTCTTTTGCACATTTATATAAATAAGGTAGTACGTCGTTGTCCAGCCATTTCTTGTACATCAGTTTCCCGGTTTTCCAGTCGATGATTTCTCCTCCGTTGTATGACAAGATGTATCCTTCGTACTTGTCAAGTTCCAAAGCGTTTGCCAGTGGGGCTACCCCGTAAGTAGGTCGTCCCGAAGCCAATACGATTTTTACGCCCTGCTTTTGGGCTTCTATCAGCGTGTCGTGTGTATGTGTGGTTATTTTCTTTTTCGAGTCGGTTAATGTACCGTCCAGGTCGAGTACAATCAGTTTGTAATCCATAAAATCAATAGTCAAAATAGGTTATTAAGCTGTGCAAAGATAATATAAAAAAGCGAGATAGCAGGTAAATTCAGTCAAGGAGTTCAGTCCCTATTCCATTACACTGGATTTTTTGAAACGCAGATTAACGCAGATTGACCTTTCCTCCATTGACACGGAGGGTATGATGAAAACCAACCGGAGAATGTTCGACAAATTTCAACGTTGTATAATATGAAACGGCAAATCTGGGGGCAAAGATATAAAAAAGATTTAATACAGAGGTATTTACAGCAAAAAAAATATTCAGGATCGGGAAATTTTAGTTCAGCAAAACTGTATTTGTTCGACTAATCTTGCGAATAGCGACAGTGTTCTTATTGATTTCCAATACAATACAGCGGTTTTGCCGTTTCATATTATAAAACGATAGTAAAGCGGCGAAAACGAATTGACTTAATGGGCTGATAATAAAATGTTTGCGATATGAAGGTAATTTTATTAAAGCGTACATCGCTTTACTCTTCTCGTAACATAACAACGGTAGATATTTGCTGCTGAGATTCTTCCCAAATACTGCCGTTATACCTGAAATAAGGTGCTTGTTGCTCTTGTGCGATTGTCATGAGGGTAATATGAGGAACGCTCTTTTTAAATGAAGAACGAAGAATTAAGAATGAAGAATCTGTGCTTTAAATGTATTGAACGCAGAGACGCGAAGACGCAAAGTTTTTTCTTTTTAGGAGTCAAAGTTATTTAGTTGACAAGTTGACGAGTTGACAAGGTATCAGTTTTTTGAAGGAGTTAAAGAAGTTAGAGAAGTTAAAGGAGTTAAAGCCAATACTTCTGCTTGCTTAGGAATTAAGTAGTTAAGAAGTTAAGGAGTTAAGCCAATACTTCTGCTGATGTATCTAAAACCTAGTCCCCTAGTACCTGGTCAACTAGTTGCCTAAAAGCAAAAAACACAGAGACACAGAGGCACAGAGTAATAAATTATTTAAAGAGTAATAAATTATTTAATCTGTGTAATCCGTAGTGAAAAAAACTCGTCAACTTGTCAACTGATACCTTGTCAACTTAAAAACTCACAAACTCAAAACCCTATGTCCGACAAACAAAATAACGTTGATTATCACTGGTTTCTTGTCCGTACCCAGCCCGGTAACGAGCGGAACTTGTGTACCCTCATTGACAAGGAGAAAGGCAATTACGGTAATATCTTAGAAACCTATTGCCCGACCACCTCTGTGAGAGTGCAACACGACGGGACGGAACGTAAAAGGACCTTGTTTGACGGCTATGCGTTTGTGCTTGCCACACATAAAGCGTTGGTGACCCTGTTACGTGAGAAATGTCCCAATGCCTATTTTCACTATATCCCGAAGTCAGCCAATGACAGCAAGGTAACGGTATGCATCATTCCCGAAGCACAGATGCGGGCATTCAGAGAGTTCAATGAGAATTACGCCGACAAGGTAGTTGTATTGGAACGCCCTTATACCGACTACGCTTTCAACCCCAAAGCGAACGAGCCCAACGAGCTGGTACGTGTCATCGATGGTCCGCTTGCCGGACGCGAAGGCTATGTCTGCCGTTTCCACCGCAACCGCGGACTTGTGTTCCAGGTACTGGATGCCACGTCCGGCAACCTTCTGACTGTTGTCTATCCCAATGTGTTCGACCTCCATGTGGTACGGCTTCACAATGCTGAGGGTGACCGCCTGTCCGTTGACACAGAGAAAGCCCGCGCTGCCGACCTTCTTATCGGTATGTTGCAGGCATGCGGATACGATGACCGCACACAACAGAAGTTTTACGAAATGATAGAAATCCTGACCGCCAAACCGTCATTGATTGAACTTTGCAAGACGCTGTTCAAACAGGGCGACGAGGCATTAAGCAGGCGTCTGCCGCAGATGACCGCCGAAGAAGCGGAACTTGTCATCAACCTTGTACGCTACGAGAATGACAATCCCGGATATGTAAAAGAGACCTGGAATAAAATTACCCTGCGCCCGTTTCTGACACCTACATCAGGCATCGAATGGCAGGAAGGCAAAGAACAGCTGGAACTTCAGCATAGCGGTTTTACAGAGATTGTCCGCAAGGTGGACATCACAGAGGAACTCTATTTCCCCAGTAAGCGGAAAAGCAAAACTGTCACCACCGCCTACTACGCCCATATCGGCATGATGAAAGAAAATGAAAACTATACCCTCTTTGCCAATTGGGACGGATTCCTGAGTCAGTATTTCCTGACGGCAGGCAAGGCGAATGAGAAGCTGGTTGAAGGAAAGACAATCGGTGACAAGGAAAAAATGATAGAGTCTTTCCGTAATTTTGCACCTATATTATATAAGGTGTTGACCGACACCGATTCAAATGTGAAAGCCGTCAAGAACTTCAAGATTGATGGGACCACACTGAATGTAATGACCTTAACGACAACCGACTTTGCCAAAGGCGTCGACGAGCTGGTTCACACCTGCGTAGCCATCTGCAAGGAAATCAACAGCACCAACCGGCTGGCTATCTGGCGCAGGTATTTGCGGACGGTGTGGCTGCACGTATAGTTTTAGGAGTTAAGAAGTTATCTTCTTTAGGAGTTAGAGAAGTTAAAGAAGTTATCACTCCGCTTCGCTTCGTTAGAAGTTAAAGCCAATAACTTCTGCTGATGTTTTTAATATTTTATTGAACGCAGAGACGCTAAGACGCAAAGTTTTTTATTTTTTGAGAAAGCAAAGCGCACGGAGAGAATTAATAATTACTGAATAAATCCGTGGAATCTGTGGTGAAAATAATAATCCGCGAAAATCTGCGTGAATCTGCGTTTCAAAAAAGCCTTGTCAACTCGTCAACGTAAAGAATAAGAAAAGTGGACAACAAACAAGAGAATATACAGACGGCAGCCCAGACCCTGGCGGCGGATGCCACAACCGATTTTATCGCCTACACCCGCACCTGTATTGACGCAATGCGGAACAAAGGCAGGTATGACGCCGCCCACAAGCTGAACATGTACCTTAAAAAGTTCGTCACTTATTTAGGTAAGAACGAGATACCCTTCAAGGATTTCGACTCGCTGTTGATACGGAACTACCACACCTGGCTGAAGAACCAGGAGTTGGGACAGAACACCATTTCGCTCTATATCCGCAACCTGAAACGGGTATATCAGTTGGCAGTGACGAACGGACTGACCGATGAATGCTATCCCTTCCAAGGCGTGGACGTAAGCTACCGGGTCAAGAAAAACAGGAACCGGCTGACACCCCAGGAGGTCATTCAGCTCCGCTATATGGATGTGAGCAGCCTGCGTCCTTCCGCCCTGTTTGCCCGCGACATCTTCCTGTTCGCCATCTTCACCAAGGGCATGACCGGCAGGGACATCTTCTATCTGACAAAAGACAACCTGAAAGACGGCAGGCTGACCTATATATCCAAAGCTACGGGCAAGGAGGAATCTGTCAACTGGTATCCTTTCCTACAGACAATAGTAGATAAATATGCCCAGCCCGGCACACCCTACCTGTTCCCGCTTATCACGGCGGAAGACCCGCAGGAGCAGTGGCGGCAGCACGACGCAGCCATCCACAATATCAACTGGAACCTGAAAAAGATAGGCAGGATGCTCGGACTTTCCTTCCCGTTGAATCTGACAGTCGCCCGGCATACCTGGGAAGGACTGATACAAGAAGTAAAGATTAGCGATTTGATATGATTTCCTAAGGAGTTAAAGAAGTTAGAGAAGTTAAAGGAGTTAAAGCCAATACTTCTGTTTGTTTAGGAGTTAAGTAGTTAAGAAGTTAAGGAGTTAAGGAGTTAAGCCAATACTTTTTCTTGTTAGGAGTTAAGTAGTTAAGAAGTTAAAGGAGTTAAAGCCAATAGTGCTGCTGAT
>ENA-UOIW01000061-UOIW01000061.1-human-gut-metagenome-genome-assembly--contig:-P58-NODE-61-length-107029-cov-24.553714_pt1 | contig 107029 bp, 94 predicted proteins | sample MGYA00242334_ERZ723881 | MGnify/ENA metagenome assembly ERZ723881 | reverse complement strand
AAGAAGCCTCCACGGACACGGTGAGCTTCAGCGTTTCGGTGATGGTCACGTCAAATTCCTTCATGCGCGCCGCCTCCCTCGTCAATTTCAGCCGGAAGAAAGGGAAAGAGCAGCTCCGCCACTGCCTTGACCATAGCTTCCGCTTCTTTGGCGGTCAGGCCGGTCTGCCCGCCGCCGTCCTCCGCATCCGGTACAGCTTCATGCGGCGCTTCGAGGGCATTCTCAAAATTATCGTCATATTCGCCGCACCCGTCGCAGCAGTCACAGTGGATGTGTACGTCGCCGTAGATGTTGATGGTTACGTTCATGGATAAACCTGCCTTTCTCAGCGCTCGTTCCGGCGCTGCTGTTTTTTCTGCCACTGCTCCAGCAGCTTGATGATGGTCTGCTGCATTTGCAGGGGAGTGTAGCTTCGGGGGAAATATTTGCGGAGGGTATCGCTGCTCAGCGTGATGCGCTCCTGTTCCTCCTTCTTTTCCTCGGACATGATGGAGCGCATGGCCTCCTTCGTGCATTTTCCCTCCCGGCTGAGCTTCTTGAGCCGCTGTGCCTGGGAAAGCGAGGGCGTGTTCTGGGAATAGTCCATTGCGTCCAGAAACTGCTTCTGCTCGTCATGGGTGAGATACGACAGCTCCACGGCGGGGCTGAACGCGATCTCCTTGCTGTCCACCTTTTTCTGTACCTCCGGCAGAAGCTCGGTAAGACGAATATAGCGGCGAACCTGGTTTTTGCTTTCCCCGGTCTGTTGAGCAATAACTTCTGCCGATTCTAACTTCCGCCCAACTTGGGTGGAAGTTAAATCTGTTCGCTTTCCCTGATGCTTCAACGCTTCCAGCTTCATTTTGTACGCCTGCGCCCGTTCCATGGGACTGATGGTTTCCCGCTGCAAGTTGCTGTCCACCATGAGGATCACCGCCTCGTCGTCGTCAAGATTGCGGACGATGGCCGGTATGGTTTTCAGCCCCGCAAGGTCTGCGGCATGGAGCCGCCTGTGTCCGGCTACCATCTCGTATCCGCCCTCCGGTGCGGGGCGGATGATGGCGGGGTTGAGAACGCCCACCTGCATGATGCTGTCGATGGTCTGCTGCATGAGCTCGTCGTCCGTCACCTTGAAGGGGTGGTTCTTGAAGGGACGAATCTCTGACAGCGGTATCTGCTGTACCTGTTCGTTGGGTTTCTGTTTCGGCACGGTCGCATCACCTCCTGAAAATGCCAAAGCCGCAGGCGATGACCTGCGGCTCAGATGAAGCCCTCCGACATATCGTGACTGACAAGGCTTCGGTAGTAGTTCCCGATGGTCAGAGGGGCGTTATACAGCGTGGCTAAAAGATACTGGCGCATATTGCGGATGCGGGTGGTGTTTTCCTTCAGCCCGCCCACCACAAAGCGGATGTGCTCGCTGTTCAGCTTCAAAAACTGGCTCCTGACCACCTCGGCGGGCTTATCGTCGCCGGAAATGCGGACGGAGCTTTTCGTCGTACAGACCACATCCACCAGCAGCTCCAGGATTTCTTCCAGCGTGTCCTGCTCGTATGGATAGTCTGTCAGGAGTGCGTCGTAGGCGATGTTCTCCGCGATAAGCTCTCTGTACCGCTCTCTTAAAACCGCTTCGTTTCCTTTCGCTTCCCGCCCGTGATCCCTCCTGAACGAAGTGAAGGGAAAGGAATCAGTATCACTAAAATCAGTATCATTATTCTCAGTATTATTAGATCGTGATTTTAACGATTCTTGATCCGTGATTTTCACTGCTCCTGAATCGTGATTTTCACGGTTCTGGAATCGTGATTCCGGGGAGGGGGTGCTACTGCCCGATGTGTTATCCATAGGGTTATCCACATCCTTCTCCACAAAGTTCTTGACGTAGATGAGGTTGGGCTTGCCCAGCCCCTGCCGCTTGCGCTCGATGAGGCGGCATTTGCTCTCCAGCTCATGCAGCAGCTTTCCGGCCTTTTGGTCGGCGCAGCCCAGGGCGGTCATGACCTCCTCGATGGTGAAGATGATATACACACGTCCTTCTTTATCCAGCCAGCCGTTCTTGCAGCTCAGGCTCATACGGTCAAGGAGCAGACCGTAGAGCACCTTGGCTTCTGCGGAAACGCTTCTGAACCGTTCCTCCGTGAACAGCACCTTGGGGATACGGTAAAAGGAGAACTGTTCCGCTTCCGCACCGTAGAAATAGTCATACATGGCTTCTGTCACGCTCCTTTGGAAGCCCTGCGGCGCGCATGACCTCTTTGGTACACCATCCGATGCAGGGGGCAGCCCTTCCGTAGGGACAGCCCTCGCACTCCGAAACGGGAGCGGCGCTGTCCGCAGCTGCTTCGTAAACTTGTTCTATGCCGTTCCGTCTTTCGGGCTTCTGCGGGACGGGACAGCAGCAGCCGTCCGGGTAGACGCAGCCCTTTAGCTTCCCTTTCCGGTACAGGCAGTACCGGCAGTCATATACGTTGTAGCCCCACGACTTCCCATATGCTTTCACAATAACACCTCCTTCGCCCGCATCAGGGCATAAAAAAAGCGCGCCTGCCGACCCAAGCGCCACTTTGGGTAAACAGACGCGCTATGTACTATTTGCGCTTATCTATGTGATAAGGCTCAAAAACGCCGTGTTTTCAGCACTTTTTGAGCCTTTATATTTTTAGTCCTATTATTACAGCCTCGTCCGCATAGATGTCGACCATGCGCCATTCGGCCTTGCCTGAGATTAGTTCCGTGTAGTAGCGGTTTTGGGCCGCAAAGGAATTGAGCTGATCCTCGGAGTCTGAGCTGACACGAGTATAGGCGGCGACCCGCAGCCGTACATTTTGAGGCCGCTCCGCAGGCTCGATTTTTATAACACGGGACTGCTTTTCTGCCAGTGCCGTTGCACCGTCTACCAGCCGCTTTTCATCCATGCCCGCTCACCTCCTTTTTTGCAACACAAACACTACCACAACAGCGCCCGAATAGCTACTGAAAGATGAAGGAAATCAGAGAAAAAACATGACTTCAACGCCGTTATCCGCAGCAATCCGTGCGGCGATTTTTCTCAGTTCTTTTTCGGTGAAAATGCCGCATTCCCGGAGTTTTCTGAGCAGGATCACAATTCCATAGTAATTGATGTTGGGGTCCATAATTGTTCGCCTTTCTACATTTGACAATCTCTGCGGCACAAGCATGGGAACCGTCCGGAGAAGGAAAAGGTAGGAGAGAATAGCGGTGCCATCGGGCAGAGAGAAGAAAAAGCGAATGTAAAAATGATAGACAGTTCCCATGCTTCTACCGCAAGAGTGTGGTCGCTCCGGCAGCGGAAGCAGATGCCCCCATCACCGGAGCGGCCAGAACTTTACGGTTTTGTTTGCCTGTATTCGACACTACTTCCCCAGGCAGGGCGGCAACTTGAACTGTGCGGGCGCACATCACGGGACTCTCACCCCTCCGAGGATCTCTCGAAGCTGCGTACAGGAGTATCATTATGGGCTGACGGGATCATGGCGGGGACAGCTTGCCAAAGCTGTCTTGGCCTGAGTGGGTATCGCTCTGCACCTTACTTGGCCGTCCTTTGATGCGGAGTTTCTCCGCACAGGTGGTCTTCGCGCACTCGGCCTGACGCTGGCTCCGTCGGCTAATGTATTCAAGTTACCGGATATGACCGCCTGGGCGGTATTTTTCAAGGAACAAAGCCGCTGATTTATCAGCAGCGGAGTGAGGTTCAAAGCCCTCTCACTCTATTAGCCGCTGAAAACACCATTTGCACCAAACTTTTTTATCATCTCAGCATCTTTTTCAATTTCTGCAAGATACGGATCTTGCGATTGTGGAGCGTCATTCGATGGACACCCATCATTTCTTCCAGCTCACGCTCGGAGCGCTCGTCGAAAAACAGCGCATGGATCAGAACTCTTTCTTCTTCGCTCAACTGATCCAGCGCGGCCCGCAAACGACATAAATCGTCTTTCTTGATCACGGCATCCTCGACGCCTTCAGCATCGTCCGCAAACTGGCACTTTGCAGAATATACGAGTCGCTCCAGCGAATCCTCTTTACTGGGAACATAACTCTCCGCACCATTCTCGGCATTTTTCCTGCGCTGTTCGCTTTTCAGATCCACCTCCATGTATTTCATCTTGCGGTCGCTTTTCTTTAAGACTTCCAACACATCCGGGCGCTCTTTTAAGCAGGGATATATCTTCAAATAATCAACCCGATATGGGTCATTGTGATACGACATTTTCTGTCCTCCGTTTCATCATTTTAAAAATTTCAAAAACGATGAAGCGGAGGGCCTCGGCATCTCTCGCAGGCAGAAGACCGGCAAAACAAAACGCTCATTCAGTTCCTTTCTGGAACCAAATGAGCGAAAAAAGCCGCTTGATCTGCCTTCACCACCATGGCCGCATTGATCCGTCTCACTCTCTTTGAGAGCAAGGACTGCAAATCAAGCGACACATGGGAAGGTCACGCATCAAGCGGCTCCGGGGTACAAACTTGGATATTCAATTTTTAGTTGTCGCAGGCAAGGCGCTTCCTACACGCCGTTACAGCTTAGAATCGGTTAAGTCGAAATGCCACCGGTGGGAAAAACACCTGTTCTCCGCAATGGGGGCATTTCACATAAACTGCGCCGTGATTTCCTTTACACAGGATCTCTAACTTGTTCTGGCAATACGGGCACATTCTCGCCATTGTAATATGGCTGGAATACTGTTTTTTCAATTCCTGCTGTTCTGTCTGAATACAGGAATAGCGTTGTGGATCAAGTTCCCTTACATTGATCTTTGCCATACTTACTCCCTGCCATATCAGGCGATCTCATTTTTCTCCGGAAATATATCTACCAATGCATACGGGTCATACAAATCGTTTCTCCCTACCAAACCGAGTTGGGATAATCTTATAGTCAGTGCTGTTTTGGACACACCGAGCCGCTTTGCGGCCTCCGAAAAACGCTCATAGTCTTTGCGTGCGTATATGCGATTCAGCACGCTGACACCATCTTTCAGGCCAACATCCGCCATATGGCGATACACCAGCTCCTTTGGTAAAAGAAGGTATGAAGTCAGCACATTGGTCTGCCACTCCTCCCAATTAAGAACAGGGTATTGCGTATGTTCATCTGCCATGCGGAATACGCAGCGAGGAGTTTGCACCTCATATTCTTCCGGGTACAGCATCCAAAACAGTTGATGCGCTGCTTCGTGCATCATAGTAAAGTTCAAACGGCCGATTTGATTTTCTGCCACAAGGCTCTGATCAATGAAGGCCGTCTTTCCGTCTAATTCATAGTCGAGCCTTGTGCCATCCCTTTGGGGGATCGTTATGATCACCCCCGATGTTGCCGTAAGGCCGATGGCGTCATGTGCTTCACTGATATCTGCAAATGTAAATTGCAGGCCACACATTTTCTCCGCAAAATCTGCCGGATCAATATGATCGACCTTTTGAGGGACTTTTTTAAGGTAATCACGAAGCAACCTGCGGGAAATGTGTTCGATGTCTTTCCGTGAAAGCCAGAGCATCTACCTGCGCCCCTTTCTATTCCAACGCGTCCACAAATTAGAACATCTGTTCGCTTCTTGTTAAGGAGTATAGCACGCCCGCTAATCTATGTCAAGTGAAATAAATCGCTCGTATTTTGTACAAAAAATAATCGCCATTTCCTTTGCATTATCATTACACCAGCTGTTGGTGAGTGGAGGTATTGATTTGGCATTTTTAATAATGATAGTTCAAGAGTTTTCACAAAATCAACAAAAATTTCGACTTGATATTGCCAAAGGAGAATATAGCGTATAAAATAATTGGCAGAAATGGAAAAATATAGCCGAATCGCGGGATATCACTATAATCAAAAATTTTGAAGAGAGAATGGTTGTTTGATGTGATCAGATAAAGTAGTACGCTTCTGCTTTAATCAACATCTTCTGATCGCAGCATGGGGATCGTGTATGATTTAAGAACGCACATGGAATGGGAAAGGGAGTGATGCCTATCCATAGAGGTTCCAACGGCGCTATTTCAGAATAGAGAAGGAAAAATGTATTCTACTTACAGGAAAGGTAGGATTTAAGTGAAAGGTGCGAAGAAGCATTTTAGCAGAGCATTAACATTGCTGTTAAGCGTTCTAATTATGCTCCAAACAGTTACTGTTCCGGCATTTGCTGCTGAAAATGCTACAGAAAATGTAGAAGTAGCAACTAATGACGCATCTACGGAGGAAGAAAGTACATTCAACCTTATAAAAGCCGATGTTCAGATCGATGATGAATATGGCAACGAGACAGATTATATATCGGAGGTACAGATCCCCGATTTGGAACAAATTAGCGAAGAAACGCTTGTGGAGAATGGCGTTTCGATTCATAGCGACTATCCTGGTGATGCTATGGTCTATCTGACCCAAAGATGGCTGAATCAGGAGTATGGTAATGTGCCGGGATTTGGATATGTCACCGAAGACGGCAGAACGGGGTGGGATACCGTTTACGGTCTTACGAGAGCTCTGCAGGTGGAACTTGGAATCACAGATTTGGCAGATAATTTTGGCCCAACTACAGAGCGCCTTTATAGACAGAATCTGCTGCGGCGCCAGGATGGTGTCACAAATCGGAAATTTGCAATATTGCAGGGAGCACTTTGGTGCAAAGGGTATAACCCTGGATATAATCTGTCCGAAACCGAAGATGGCACCGTTGTATTCAATGGCGTGTTTGATGCAGATGTAGAAAAGGCCATCATTGAATTAAAAGAAGATGCCGGCCTTATCAATCCAGATGGAGTCGTGACAGTTAATATCATGAAGGCCTTGATGTCCATGGATTCATTTAAACTGTTAAGCTCCTATGGCGGAACAGAGGCTGTTCGTGAAATGCAGCAAAAGCTGAACCGCAAGTATGAGGCATATACTGGGATCACGCCTTGTGATGGTGTGTATGGCAGAAATACAAACAGGGCTCTGATTTATGCGTTGCAGGCCGAGGAAGGCATGCCAACAGATGTTGCAAATGCAAACTTTGGCGTAACGACAAGATTGTGCTGCCCGGAAATTCCATACGCAAGGAATTCTTCATCAGCAAGAAGATACCCGGGAACATCATCAGGAAGCTACTATTCGGCTGCACAAATCACAGCCATTGCGGAGTTGCTACAGTTCGCATTGCTTGTTAACGGGCATAGCGCTGGAGCAATAGACGGCGAATATGGCGATGCAACAAGGCAAGCGCTATACGATTTTCAAGAGGATATGAAAATCACGCCGACTGGATATGCAGATAAAACTACATGGCTGTCGCTGTTTATTAGTTGCGGCGATACATCAAGGTCAGCATTGGCTGCGGACTGCGCAACCCAGCTCACAGCCGCAAAAGCGAAAACATTATATGACAATGGATATCGATACATAGGAAGATATCTGACCGGAAATAATAAAAAAATTACACGCAGCGAGGCACAAATTATCTTCGATGCTGGGCTCAAGTTCTTCCCAATATACCAATCCTCGGCAAATTACCTTGAATATTTCACTCCGCAGCAGGGAGCTGATGATGCACAAAAGGCCAAAAAAGCAGCAACAGAGCTTGGTCTCCCTGAAAATACCATAATATATTTTGCGGTTGATTTTGATTGCTTGGATTACCAAATAACTAACAATGTTATCCCGTATTTTGAAAGAGTCCACAGTGAAATGGCGGATAGTGGGTATAGAGTTGGTATTTACGGAACAAGAAATGCGTGCATGCGAGTTTCCAATCTTGGATATGCTTATAGCAGCTTTGTGGGCGATATGTCAACTGGCTTTAGCGGCAACTTGGGCTTTAAAATGCCTTCAAACTGGGCTTTTGATCAATTTGTAACTACTACTATCGGTAGTGGCAACGGTGAAATAGAGATAGATAAAGATGGCTATTCAGGATATGATCCAGCCGTTTCAAGATTGAATGATATAAGTTCTGCACCATCTCCTGAAAACCTGTTCGCAGGAAACTCAGCAAATGATGAAGTAGTAGGACCTACTGTAGATATTTTAGGTTACCAAATCCCTTTGTTTAAGTTAAATGTAGGCTTAGAGGTAAAAGATATTGTAAAGATGGAGGTGGAGTTTGATCAGCAAGAAAACGCATACAAAGTCCTAATTGGCGTAACTAAGGAAAGCTTATCAACAGAAATTACTGGTGGAAGCACAAGAAGTGGTAAATTTAAGGAGTACTATAGAGAAGCCAAAACTACACTTTCTTTAATAGGAAAAAATAATCAAGAATTTTCGAGACATTTCAAGGATTTTAAAGGTAGTCTGTATCAAAAGGGCACAAAAGTAGGTTTCGACTGTGATGTCTTTGTGTTTGGATATATGACAGTAAGCCTCAAAGATGGTTTGAAGGAAGGTGCCCTAGCTGTAGTTGGAACAACTGGACAGAGTATATCCTACTCAATCGTTCCCTGCGTATATGCAAAATTCGCAATTGAAGGCTCACTTGAAAGTGGATTTAAGTTGGATCAAATTGAGACTGGGAAAATAGCGATTAACGGGGATATGAAATTTAGTGTTAAGCCTAACTTTAGTGTAGGTGTCGATGTTTTAGTCGCTAACGCTTATGCGGGAATAAGCGGAGTGATAGATTGCGAATTAAAATTCCCCGTTAATGACTTCGGCAAGGCATTTTCGGCCAAATTGACTGCATCGGCATTTTTTGAATATCAAGCTCTTTTTTGGGGCAACAGCTATGAGTGGAAATTTCTGGAAACAGACTTGTACAAATCCCCGAGTTCCACAAATGTAATGTCTATCCGAAAGGACGATCTCAAATTTATTGAACCTTTGCCTCAGTTATCTCCTTTTAATAATGCAACTAATGCAGCTGATTTAAATGTTTTGAGTTCTAATGTCCAAGTTTACTGCAATCCTAAACTTGTAAGCTTGGGCAATGGGAAAATGCTACTAATCTATATCGCAGATGATATGGATAGAACTGCAACAAACCGTTCTGTTTTGATGTATCGTGTTTATGATGGGGCTTCTTGGGGTGCTGCACAGCCAGTACTGGACGATTCTACCGCAGATTTTGAACCCTATATTTTTTCGGATGGCAATGGCGGTGCACATGTAGTTTGGCAAAATTGCAACTCTGTTCTAGGCCCCAATGCTACACTTGATGAAATGGCAGCTGCAATGGATCTGTACTATACCTATTGGAATGGTACATCTTTTGTTAATACTACGGCGATTACTGCAAACAATGCAAATTATGAAATGTCGCATAGGGTTGTTTCTTCTGGCGATAGCATTTCGGTAATATGGCAACAGAATTCTGAAAATGATGTTTCTGCACTTAATGGCACAAACTCCATTCTCAGAAAACAATATGTAAATGGTGCTTGGGAGAATGCCGAGGTCATCGCAAGCGGGCTAGCTGTTGTAACAAGTATTGATACTGCATATGCAGCGGGCAATAATGTTGTTGCATATACTGCAAAGACTAATTCCGATTCTTCGGATGTTAGTGATCTTGAGGTTTTCTATTACAATGACAGTGAAACCATCAGATTGACCAATGATTCAATTCCAGATTATTCAGTGAGTTTGTTGGACAACGAGCTTTATTGGATAAGTGGCGATTCAATTGCTTGTATTTCTAACGGAAATGTAGAAACTAGATGCACCATTGTATCTGAGTTAAACAGCAATGTTACAAGAATCAAGGCACTTAAAAATTCGGACGGGAAAAAGGCGATTGTTTGGCAGCAAGAATGTGATTCCGATGTAAACTTCTATGGCGTAAACTACAATGAAGTCAATAACGCATTTGGAACAGTTGAACCTATTTCGACAGATTCTGGAATCGTTCGCGGTTGGGATGCTTCTATGCTACCGAATGGTCAAATTGAACTGGCGTATGGCTTTGCAGAGAAATTGCAAGAAGCTGTAAATAGAAAGCCTTATGGGCAAATTGATCTGGTACAGAAAACAGCAAACAGATTTTATGATGTCCATGTGGATCCTGTTGGTTCCTATTCAGGAGTTATTGAACCAAACAAAGACATTAGCATACGCATTAATGTTTCCAATAATGGATCCATGGATATAAGCCAGTTTACAGTAAAAATTATCGATGCTGACGGTGCTACTCTCCAAACATATACAATTGATCATCATTTAGCTATTGGAGATAGTGACGAATTAGAAATTCCCTTTACACTTCCTGCCAATATTGAAAGAACTAATTATACCATTCAAGTCTATCCTGCAGGTCAAAAGGATGCGTTCGACTCGGATAACGAAGCGATTCTTACTGTAGGCTTCGCTGATATTTCTATTGATAATATCCAAGAAAGTCGAGCAGAGACCGGCCGAACGTTGATGGTTACCGTGAAGAACAAAGGATACACTCCTGTAAACTCAGCAACCTTAAAATTCTTTAAGGCTACTGATAAAATGACGCTGATTTCGACTGAACATATAGCGTCTCTCAATCCGGGAGTTGAAGAGGTATTCACATTTAACATCGGCATGGATGAATTCTATAACGATGTGTCGGGAGAAGCAAGCTCGTACTATTTTTTGATAGAAACCGAAGAACTAGAAAGCGATTGTGGCAATAACAGTGAATTTGTATATTTGTATCCTGATTATGATATCACCTTAATCGCTGGAACTGGCGGAAATGTTTCAGGCGGTGGTACTTATGTTAAAGGAGATGACGCTATCCTTATTGCTACACCATCGTCAGGGTATATTTTTGATGGATGGTATGAAAACGGAGAACGACTATATGGGGTTTCTAACGAATGCAAAATTACCGTCGATTCAAACCGGACTCTCGAAGCTCGCTTTAAGAAAAATGATTTGCAAATTACAGATGTTGAGATTTTTGGCACGCTTTCGGCCAGAGAAACCATTTCATTCACTGTGAGTGCGACTGGAGGAGTACAACCGTGGCAATGGGAGTTTTACATTCAGTCTGATAATGAGGTGGTGTATTCAGATAACGCTGCGATAGTTAATTTCACGGAGTGGACACCATCTCAATCTGGTACATATGATTTTTTGGCTTTTGTAACAGATGCAACCGGAAAAAGAATATCGTATAGAACACAGTTCGTAGTCAGCTAATAATCTATCGGGGAATGCAAGGAATAATAACCTTGCATTCCCCCGAACCATCATATTTATTGAAATTTTTATAGGCTTCGCAAATAAATATAATTTTATTCAATCATGACCATGGGCGTATATATAATGGAGATGCCTACTTTTAATACACTTGCTACTTCTTATTGCAGCGAAGAAAGCACAAAAACATATGTGGTTATGAGAGAATCTGGAGCATTTTGGCCAATAAGAGTGCAGCTGGGAGGAGAATCATTGAAAAAACAAAAATGGGAATATACAATTACGAACGGAATAACCGGAGTTATAATATCTTTTATTATGCTCACCATATTTGGTGGTCTGGCACTTTGGTTTCGCCTCAGCCGGAACGGGGCGATCATCATTGGCATAATATTGGTGATCTTTGCATCGCTTGCCTTTTTCCTGGCCTTGTACCGCACATTATTTTTCAGGGTACTGATTGATAAAGACGGATTCTTCTATCAGACCGCTCCAGGTAACGGAAGATACTATCACTACTACACAATCCGCCAAATATGGGTCAGCAGTGGAAACGATGCAAATGCACAGCAAATGCAATATTGCAACTTTGAAATGCAGGACGGAAGAATCATGAGATTTTTCTTTAGAAATCTAGATTGGGATGCCGTAGACTATTTAATCGCCCAAGTAGAAAACACCGAGGGACAGGCGCAAAGGAGCGACGGTGACCTTATGATCAGCGGCAGAGTACAGGGCGGTGTCAGGCTCGTTGCAGCTGTCTGTATTTTGGCGGCGGTTTTGTTTGTGAGCATTTATCTCCGAACTCAAGGCTTGCCACCCATTATCTATATACCGCCTGTAGTGCTGGCAGTAGCAGCCTTTTTTGTGTTGGTGAGTCATAATCTGTTCTACAAAATTCTGATTCAAAAGGACGGATTTTACTGCCGAACCAACCCCTTTGACGGAAAATACTATAAATACAGCGAAATTTCAAATTGCCACCTGACAGAGGTGGTGCAAAGGCAAGGTTCCGTCCGCAACGGCACCAGACGGACGGGATATTCTTACTATTTTACATTCACTGACTCCATTGGTAAGCCGCATAAGATTCTGTATGATAAGGCTTTGTTTCAACGGGAAATGGAGGTGCTGATGGAGCGAAGCAAGGGAATATGAAGATTATGAAGATGTGGAGAAATACAACATTATTCGCCTACTTCCGATTCATGGGCTATGTGATGATGATTGTGGGCATCTACCTGATCGTAAACGGGATTGGAGACTATGCAGGCCAATCCCGTCAGAAGGACTGGATTCCCATAGAGGCCACGGTCACGGATGTCTCCAGCGAGGTAGTCAGCTCTTCGCCCGGAAGGCATGGTAGCAACAGCAGTACCTACTACATTATGGCGTATGAGTATGCCGTGGACGGAGAAACCTATACGGGCCGCACAGGGCGTATGTCATCGCCCCGTCTGATTGGTACTGTCATTACTGTGAAATATAACCCAGAAGTGCCGGAAGAGAATACGGCGATTCTCTCTCCCAATACCCACAATCTGCTGGTCCTTTTGATTTTGGGAACGGCCATCGCAGTGGTGGGCTTTTTCCTCTCTGGGGTGCTGGAGCTACTTCGCAGCCTTCTGCGAGGGACGCACACAGAGGAGCTGAAGAAATCGGTTCCGGAGACAGACACGGGATTTGATTCAACGGCCATTGCAAAAATCCCGGCGAAGCAGTGGGTCCCCCGACTTGCGGCTTGGCTTCTTGCGTTCGTCGCCCTCGTCCTTTTCGTGAAATTCTTCCTCACGTCGGGAACTTCGGACTTGGATAAGTTCCGCAAGGCCGCAGCGGCAGCCGGCTATACTGCCGTGGACTCTACGGAGGATATCCGCCAGAGCTGGGGCATCGGTTCCATGCTGATCCGCTCTGTTTCCGTGCATGAGGACTCTCTGCGGTTGGACTACTGCAGGCTGGATTCCGCAGATGCCTGCTACCGTTTCTATGCCGCTGCGACCCTCCCCATCACCGGTGAGGTGACGGAGAGCAATACCTTTACTGGTCAGGTCTATGCCGTGGACAGCCCCACGAATTTCGCAGCAAAAATCCGCAGTGGACAGATAATGCTCTATGTGTATACCACGCAGGAGGGCAAGGCCGATGTGCTTGCGTTTCTGGAAGCTGCGGGCTGGTGGAGCGAATAAGAAACGGAAAATTTACTACTGCAGAACTATGAATTCTAATGTTGAAGTAATTGGAGACATGGAGCCAGAGACGGCATTGGTTTTCTCAGCTAAGGCGGAGGGTGGTTACCAGCCGTATGTATGGGAGTATGCTATTTACAAAGGTGATACTCTATACTATACTCTAAGTGGTTCAACATTCGACTATCTTGAGTGGTCGCCAACAGAGACAGGAAACTATACCATTGTTGTCTGCGTTATAGATAAAACTGGGTTTAAGGCAACATACTCGAAACAGTTTTCTATTATTTGAATCAATCACAGGGAAGTGGCATTAGCCACTTCCCTGTGATATAACAAATCGCTATGGATTCAATATGGAGAATAAGATGAAAGAAAGAAACTGGAAGTATAAAATCACCGGTAACTGGTTTGGACCTATGGTGATTGCAATCACGACGGCGGTCTCCGGAGGATTCACATTCTGGCTTTACACTGCACACGATGGTGCCTTTGTTGGACTCGGCGGCCTAACAGCCTTTTTTGCTATCATCTGCGTTCTGTCCGCATACGGTGCAATGTCTTTCAAGTTGCTTGTGGATAAAGACGGCTTTTATTTTCGGACCAAACCCGGCAACGGGCGGTACTACCGCTACAGCGAGATTTGCAGCATGTGGCTCAGCTCCGGCAGAGAGACGGACACACAGGAAGCAACCTACTGCAACTTTGAAACGATAGAGGGAAAGCGGTCGAGATTTCTCGTACTTGACCCCCACCTTGATGCGGTGGATTATATGATTGAACGGGTTGAGGCCGTGGGAAGCAGACGTGGGGATGACGACTTCGACCGCGAGATCGTCATTACCGGGAAGACGGAGAGTGTGGTTATCATAATCCTTGTGATTTTTGGTTTTCCCATACTTTACTTGATGCTTTTTGGATGGACCACCATGCCGCTGATTTTCCGCATGATTCCGGTCGCCATTTTGCTGTTTTCAATTGTGCGGGCTTTTTCTCACGGACTGTTTTATATACTAAAGATTCAAAAGGACGGCTTTTATTGCCGCACCAATCCCTTAAATGGGCGGTACTACCGCTACAGCGACATTCTGGACTGCTGTCTGGTCGAGTCACAGCGGAACATGCGCAGAAGCGCAACGCGTTACGGTTACTACATGAAATTCACCGACTGCGAAAACCAAACACACAGGGTTCCTTATAACAAATCGTTGTACGAAGGGGAAATCGACGAACTGGTCGCCAGGATCAAGAGGGCAAAAGAAGATGAAGCATGAATCGGCTGTTCAGGCCGTGAAAGAACTGATGCGGAAGGACTCAGTTTTTCGGTCTGTAATACAGGGCTGGGGCGTTGCGACGCTGCTTATCGGCATCTTTATGTTTTATATGGGGGCCAATACTTATATTCAATCATACAAGCAGACGGATTGGGTATTCGGCAGCGCATACATTACGGATATTTCCGAGTTGAACAGAAGCAAAGTTGGCAGGGGTGGCATCAACTATTCGATGACCTACGAATATGAAGTGGATGGAACGCATTATACAGGTAAATATGGCCCCCTGGCAAACTCTATCGAGGTGGGCAGGTCCATCCGCATCAAATACGATCCGAGCGCCCCGGAAAACTCCACCGGCTTTCTGGCGCCGAGTGGCAATGATCTTGCCCTGGTGATCATAGGAACGATTCTTGCCGTGCCTGGATTTTTCATGTCGGGCATCCTCGGCCTTCTGCGGAGGCTTCTGCGGGGACTGCATCGAAGCGAGATTCCAGACTACGCACCGCCGGAAGAGAAACGCACTGCGCCCCCCAAAGCCCCCGCGCCCTCCGCCTGCGATATAGTTATGGGGGTACGCAATATCCTCCGAACCCTTGCGCCGATACTCATATTCCTGCTTTTCGGATTTATCCTCATGCTCATCCAAAACGCAATATCCTAATCACAGGAACCATGTGAATTACATTGAATGTTGCCCGCAGAAAAGATCGTGTAATTGCAAGGTTAAATATAAGCTCAAAAGTCAGGCGCTTATAAAGGGCCGCCATCTTAAGAGGCCGTTTCTCACGACTTTCGGGACACTCACGCATAGCAGTTTTTTCGGCCCAAACTGGTGGCGTTGTCAAGATTTATACGCAAAAAGGATTTTATGTTCAGGCTGAAAGAAATTTACCGAGTTTTCCTCCAGATATTGCATAGACCATATCCTTCCTTGTTGGCATCACCGATTTTTTATAAGACATGTTGCTTGTTCTTTTCTCTGTCTTAATACCTCCGATAGAGTGAGTCCTTCTGGATGCGCCATGATGACGCTACCCTCGTGACAACTCGAGAGCGCACCTTCCCCTTGGTGGGAGGTGCGCTCTGTCTGCGTTCATTTGATGCGATACAGGCTGCTGGTCAAACTGCCATTAGGCCTGCGGCGATGGATAATGTACAATAACTTGCGCAAATTGAAAAGAGCATAAAAAAAGACATAGCTTGCAGGCTCTGGTAGAATGAAGTTACCACACAAACATTCGAAAGGAGCAAGCAAACTATGTCCGAGAAAATTGTACAGCTGAATGAGGAAATTATCAAGGGGCAGCTCAAAGAATTAGTTCGAGGAAGTGTAGAAGAGACGCTGAACGAGCTGCTGGAAAAGGAGGCGGAGTCGCTGACGCAGGCGGCCCGCTATGAGCGCAGCGAGACCCGTCAGGGCTACCGCAGCGGCCACTATGACCGTAACCTTACCACCACTTCCGGCGATGTCACGCTCCATATGCCGCGGCTCAAGGGCGTGTCCTTCGAGACGGCCATCATCGAGCGGTATCGCCGCCGGGAGAGCAGCGTGGAGGAGGCCCTCATCGAGATGTACCTGGCAGGCGTTTCCGTGCGCCGGGTGGAGGACATCACGGAGGCGCTGTGGGGCAGCAAGGTTTCGCCTGCCACCATCAGTGAGCTGAACAAGAAAGCCTACGTTCACATTGAGGACTGGCGCAACCGCCCCTTGCAGGGCGGCCACTATCCATACGTCTACGTGGACGGCATCTACCTGCGCCGCAACTGGGGCGGAGAGTACGAAAATGTTGCTGTTTTGGTGGCGATCGCCGTGAATGAGGACGGTTTTCGCGAGGTTTTGGGTGCCGCTGAGGGCATGAAAGAGGACAAGGCCAGCTGGGTCAGCTTCTTCCAGTGGCTCCGTGGGCGCGGCTTGGACGGCGTGAAGCTCATCGTCGGTGACAAGTACATGGGGATGCTGGAGGCTGTGGGCGAGGTGTTCCCGGACGCCAAATACCAGCGCTGCACGGTGCATTTCTACCGCAACGTTTTCTCTGTTGTGCCCAAATCCAAGGTCAAAATTGTGGCAAAAATGCTCAAGGCGATCCACGCCCAGGAGAGCAAAAAAGGGTCCCGTGAGAAGGCGAAAGCCGTGGTCGCCGAGCTGCGCACCATGAAACTGAAGGAAGCTGCCAAGAAGGTCGAGGACGGCATTGAGGAAACGCTGACCTACTGCGATTTTCCCAGCGAGCACTGGACGCGCATCCGCACCAACAACGTGATCGAGCGGCTGAACCGGGAGATCCGCCGCAGAACCCGCGTGGTGGGGACGTTCCCGGACGGCAACTCCGCCCTGATGCTGGTCTGCGCACGGCTGCGCCATGTGGCGGGCACCCAGTGGGGCAACAAGAAATACATGAACATGAAGCACTTGGAGGCGGTTATGGACGACGCCTCCGTTGCCGGCTGACTTCACTCCGCCGGAGCCTGCAAACAATTTTGCGCATAAATCTTGACGGGACCTTTTATTCCCTCCGTTTCGTCATTTGTGAAGAACTCGCAAACGGCAGAAACGGTGGGGCACGGCAATGAAATTGGTATCCGCATAATGAAAAGCGGACAAAAAGCCAAGGATGGCCGCAAAGGGCCATCCTTGGCTTTTTGTCCGTTTTGTTGTGTTGTCTGGTCGCATGGTTAGGCGGCCTCTCGAATATCTCCAGAGGCCAATGTGTTCCGGGAACTCCGCTTCCTATATCAGCGTTCTCTATATTCTGGTGCCTCCATTATCCTCCCATACCACTGCCGAGATCTTCTCCCAGATCGCAGGCATAGCACCACTCCACCACATCGCCGTTATTCAGTTGGTAGCGGGAGCAGCCGTAGTTAGGAAACCATCCGTTGACGGCATACATTCAGCCGGAGAGCTTCCCTACATCGAACTCGTACAGATTGTGAATACCCTCGATATAGGCACTGTTATACACCGGCGTAAAGCTGGACTCCATGTGTATCTTATTTGCCTTGCAGACACGCTGCAGTACATCGTAGACACTTTCGCCGTCGCTGAACGTTACCTCTGTGGCTGGAAGGATGATACCGTCCTCCGGCACAAGGGCTTTCTTGCTCTCAACGCACTTATCAATATTGTCCAAGATCGTCTCGCAAGAGATGGATATGATGCAGGTATACTTTGTGTCCGCATCCACATCGCTGTCCTGTGGCTCTACAGGAGCCGGTTTTCCCTCCGGCACAGGTCAGCAGGAGCAGTGCCAGAAGCAATGTGCACAGAGGTTTGGATCGCCGCATATCACTTCACCTCAATATCCGTCATGTCGAACAGGCGTGTCTGGCCCTGCCGGAAGCGGTCGCAGGCGGCCAGTGCGTAGAAGCCCTGCTCGGTAGCCATACCTCATCGCTGTGACGGAAGCCGCCGCCCTCGCAGGCAAAGGCGCACAGGCCGTCCAGCGGGGACGCGCCGTTTTTTACGAAGCGGCTGTCCGCTGCGGAATCAATGCCCAGCGCCGTCAGAGCCACGATGACCTGTGCGCAGGACTCGCTGTTGGCCGCGCCCCAGCTCATGAAGCCGCCATCGGCCTGCTGGGCATCGGACAGATAGGTCAGCGGCGCGTCAACTGCCGCCTTGATGTCTGTCTCCTCCTGATAAGGGGCCAGAGATGTCAGGGCCATGGCGGTCATGTCCACATCGGATTCGTCGCCCATCAACGCCCAGCCGCCGTCGCTGCACTGATAGGAGAGAATCTCCGCCACCAGTCCCTCGCAGGTGGTCTGCTCCTCGCCATCGGCGCACTGGGGAATATCGTAGCCATGGCAGTCCAGCGCGATCAGCGCCCAGATGGGGCCGTTGGTACCCTGTGCCCGCAGATAGGCCATGTCGGTTAGGCCCGCCGTCAGATCAACGCCCGCCATGTTGGCGGCATTATATCCGGCAGCCGTCAGGCCCAAGATGGCGCGGGAGTTCTCAGTGGATTTCGCGTGGTGCAGCCGCACGGAACCTGCTTGCTTGACATAGTCCTCTACCGTCTGCTCATAGCTCTGCGCAGTCTCATCACTGAGAAGTCCGGCACGGCTCAGGCCGATCACCGCCCACTCGCCGCCAACAGAGCCTGCGGAAAGCGCATCTTGCTCTTGTAGATATTTACCCGTTTCACGGTAGGCGGTCTGCCATGGTGCCTCCTCTGTCTTTGCGCCGCAGCCGGTCAGCAGCACCAGCAGGAGCAGCAGCGCAATGGAATGTTTTTTCATAGGCGTCTTCTCCTTGCAGAAATGTTTTTTTGCCGTCAGTGCGGCTTACCCACCGTACAATGCGCACGGTGGGCAAGCTGGGGAGGTCATTTCATATCCGGGTTATTTCCGTGTACCACTATGATTTATTGTTCCACCGGGAACTTTGACAGCTTTCCGTTTGCTACACGGTAGATCAATGCAGCATCCGTCGTATTCACGACACCATCACCATTTACATCAGCTGCCAAAAGTTGATCCGCAGACAACTGATATTTTCCATTTGCATAACGGTAGACAATGGCGGCATCCGTGGAATCGACTTTACCATTCCCATTTACATCACCGTATTTGACCTCGGTCTGGTCCCCAATGGTCAGGGTCAGGGTAGTCATGGGCTTATCGCAGTGGACGCCGTATTCCATCTCCAGGGTGTCGCTGTTTTCTCGGTTTTGGTACATGGCGTAGGGGAAGGTGATCTGGAAGTCGGTATCACTGGCCTTCAGCGGCTTATCGGACCAGGTGACATACTTTGTCACATCGCGGGTCATGCCGTTGGCGTAGTAGGCCGTTACCTGCATACCGGTGGGGTCGAAGGTGTCTTTTACATTGTAGGTCGTCTTGTCCGGCAGCTTCGTGACCTCGATGCGTTCAATGGTGCTGCCCACGGCCATCAGGTAGGCGGAGTCGTTTTTAAAGTAGATGGTGCCGTACTCATCCATGATGGGGCTACAGATGGCGTACTGCGCCTGTGCGCCGCTGGGGGTGAAGATGTTGTAGGGCGTCGTATAGGTCTCCGTTTTTCCGCTGGCGGTATAGGTCTCCATGGTTTTCAGAGAAACCTCGGTCTGACCGGGCTTGTCCTCCAGCACCCGGAGCTTGCCGGGGGTGAAGTTATCGAAGAAATACACATAGACGCAGCCTGTCTCCTCCATATAGGCAGTGGTCAAAACACCGCTGGTTTGGGGATAGCCATGGGTGCGCACAGTGTAGGCGATCTCCCAGTTGGGGATGTCGATGACCGTAAGGTTATGGCCACTGTATGCGCCGAACTGTGCCGTGCCGGAGATGCCGATATAGGCCCGCCCATTGTAAATGGTGGGTGTGCAGGTGGACATGGCGGGATTGGCGGGATCGTCCGCATAGTTGTAGAGCTTCAAGGTGCGGACATCCTCAATGGTACCCTTTTCGTCCACAGTGGCCTCGTAGAAGTAGCCGCCCTTGCTGGTGAAGTAATACTTGCCGTTGTAATGGGTGATAGAGCTGCGGATGTCGCCGGTCACATTCATCTTGTAGGAGGACAGCAGTTCGCCGGTCTTGGGGTTAAAGGACAGCAGACTGGGCTTGCCGGTGGTGTAGCCGGAAGCGCCGTCATCCGTGCCGATCAGCAGGAAGTCGTCGCACACATAGGCACCGGCCCAATAGAAGCCGCCCTTGCTGGTGTAGTACCAAGTGGGGAGCTTTTCTTCCATCGTCTGCGTGGGGTCCTCGTCGGTGGCGCTCAGGCACACATAGTGGGCCTCGTTGATCTCGCCTACCCAAAAACCGGTGTAGATGTAGCCATCGTGATAGACAATAGAGCTGTTGGGCTGACCGCCGATGGAGTCCCGATAGATCCATAGGGAGTCCAGGGTATTGGCGTCGAACGCCTGGATCGTGCCGTCAGACAGGCCCACGAAAATCATGCCGTTGGCGTAGGTGGGCGGGTTGATGGCGAAGCTGGAGTTGTGATCCATGGGCTTATCAATGAGAATTTCGCCGGAGATAGCATCCACCTTGTAAATGCGGGAGCCGGAGTAGGTGTAGATGGCACCGTCCACCAAAATGGGGCAGCCGCAGGCGTTCACATCGTAGCCGGATCCAATGGAGGTAGCCCAGTACAGCTCGGCATCCTTGGCGTAGACCGGCGTCTTGTAGTCCACCACACCGTTATTCTCATTGTTTTGGCGTAAGTGGGGCCACGCAGAATCGAAATTGATGAGCTTGTCGTTGGCTGGAGCCTTCTTTAGCGTAATGGTCAGTGTACCGTCCTTGTCGGGGGCGGTATAGTGCTCCACCGTTTGACCGATGTACCCGGCGCAGGTGGTAGTGTAGGAATAGCTGGCACCGGGGGTCAGGCTGTAGGTGCCGTTTTTCTCCACGATGCGCTTGCCGTTCAGATCGTTGGTCAGGAACACCGTGGCATCCGCCGGGGTCGTTTGGATGGTCAGTTGGATGGGGTCACTTTTCTGAACATGGACGGTATAGGTCAGCTCAATGCTGCCGGTATCTGCGTGGCAGACCTGTACCGAAATATCCTCATTATAAAGGTCTGTGTTCAGGACCGCTTCCGCGCCGGCCAGCGTGTCATAGCGTACGCCGTTGACCTTGGCATAGTACCCGCCGCAGCAGGCGGTGTCTGTTCTGCTGTTGGGATAGGTGCCGGAGAGGTAGAGAGCGGCGGTCTCCCGGTCTACCTTAACATAATAATCCGTGGTATCTCGATCAAAGCGGGCCGTTGCGCCCTTTGGAGTTACAAAGGGCAGTGTCTCATCCTTTGTGGCAATAGTCAGGCTGGACAGGTGCAGCTGCCGCAGCAGCTGAATATCGTAGTCCTGATAGTAGGTAGTGCCGTTTTCTGTCTTGGAAATGCGGATCGTCACCGTCTGGCCGTAACCGGCCTTGGCCACGGCGTAGGTCAGGCTCTGAGCAAGACCCGTTTTGCTGACAGGCGTTGTGATCGTCTCCATCCGTGCGAGATTATGAATCCCCGGCACGGTGCTTTGGGTCCGATACAGCGCCGTCACGGTTCCGGTTGCCGTGGCCTGCATGGCAACGGAGCTGTTGCAGTCGGACACCGTATAGTTGTAGGTGTGGTCTGCCGCCGTGAAGGTCTTGTCGGCGGCGTAGGCGATCCGGCTGGAAGCATAGGTGCCGTTGTAGAATGCCAGATCGGTCAGCCAGTCGGTGGTGACAGGCTCCGGGACGGACACATTCAGTCCGCTGGAGGCCGTGAAGGTGATCTGCGTATGATACCAGGTGTTCTTCGTGGCGATGCAGGTATAGCTCTCGCCGGGGACCAGGTGATAGATCCCGTCCACCGGGGCAATCTCGGAGCCTGCTCCATTGATCACCTGCACCGTTGTTCCGGAAGGCACAGCCAGCGTCACCGGTACGGAAGCTACCTTCTGAATGTGGAGGGTATAGGTGCTCTGCTCCCCGTTGGGCGCTGCTACCTGAATCATGTGATCCTGCGTGTCTCCGGTCAGCTGCACCGCCCCGGTTCCGGTGACGGTATAATCCTCACCAAATGGTGCGGCGTCAATATCCACAGTGGAGGACACGGTTTTTAGGCTGTACTCCCGGGTGTTGGGCGCAAACTCCAGGGGCAGCTTGGTCCCCTCCGCCGTGGCTGCCAGAGCCTTCAGCGTGGGCACACGGGTCACGGTGACATCGTAGGACTGAATCTGCGTGTAGCCGTCCGAGCCTGTATACTGTGCTTCCAGCGCGAAGGTCTTGCCCTCCATGCCAGAGGTCAGCAGATAAGTAAGGGATGTGGCTGTGCTGTTCCAGCTGCGGGATATGCCCGACATATCCTTGCCGTTGGTGCCGGTATAGATGGTGCGGAGCTTGGTGGTCTTGGTATTCGGGACATTGCCCATCGCCGCATTCAGATACACGCTGCTCAGAGCATTGGCTGTATCCTCGATCCAATACTGCGCCGTGTGGTTTGCACGGTTTTGTGCAGCGCGGTAAGGTTCTTGATCGACATCCAGCAGCCGGATATTGCCGAACCACTCGCCGTAGGGCAGGGTCGCAGCGACCTGGGCGTCGGCGGAGACCGTCAGCGTTCCCTCTGTGCGGTTATATCCGCCGTCGGACACACAGAACTTATAGTCGCCGGCGATGACTTGGACGCTGCCGGTGCCGGTGGTAACATTGCCATAGACATCCGTAAGGGAGAGGATCGGTGCCTCCACCGCATTGCCGTTTTGGGTTGCTGTGGCGGAGACGGTGTATTTGGTCCCGTCCAGAAGGGCCGCATATTCGGCAATGGCGTCTTTCAGGTTTTTCAGCAATGGTCCTGCCGAGTCGGCAGTTGCCGTCCGCAGGCCCTTCAGCGCCGTTGCGTAGGCATTGGCCGCTGCCGGATAATTCTGCACATGGTTGGTCATGTCCAGGTAATCCGCCATTTGGATAATCAGCTGGATAGCTGCGTCCGAATAAGTCGAAGATACATGGAAGCAAAGGGCCTTGACGGAAGAAGCCGGAGCGTCCAGCTTATAGCCACCCTTGTCATAATAGAGCAGGTAATTGGCGGAAACGCCGTTGATCTCATAGACGAATCCGTTTTCCAGGCCGACAAAGTCAATATCTGAATCCGCCAGCGCCTGTTGAATGGTTTGCCCAGATTTATACTGGATACGGGTCGGCTCCACGATGGTGCTGTTGGCGTTCATAGCCACAAGCACAAAGCTACCGGCGTACTCCTCTGCGGCCATCGCCGTGACCGGCATGGCGGCAGAGAGCAGAAGCACCAGACTCAGCAGCAGAGCCATTACTCTTTTGTGCATTTTCCTTCCTCCTTGTTTTCAATACAGGCAGTTCCATAGCCGGTACCGTATTTTCTCCCAGGTTGTCCAGCTGCCCTTGCAGGCATCCAGTACACGCACGGCAAATGAGTCAACCTGCTTGCGCTGCTGCGGGGTCATCTCCTGGGTGCTGAACAGCGCCTTTTGATTCAGTTCTGCGGCCTCCGCAGCATCCTCCGAGAACTGCACCGTACTGTGGCGCAGCAGGCAAACGGCATAGCCATAGCGCATGGCAATGGCCTCCCGGTCGTTTGCGGCGTCGATAGCGGCCATCTTCTTCCGAAACACCCTGCGGCGATGGAAAATGCACCCGGCCAGCAGCAGGATCAGCAGCAAGGGAAGAAGCAGTAGGTAGTGGGCATTCAGTGAGAAGGTAAATCGGTCCTGCTTGTGCTCGTTGACCTCCTCTGGCTGCTCCACCTCTACAAATTGCTGGGTGTTGTTCTCATAGGTATTCTCATCCGGGCTGTCGCCGCCCAGGGACAGTTCCTCGTCGTCTATGTAGCCGGGAGTCACCTCGAACGGCACAAAGCCGACACCGCTGACATAGTATTCCGCCCAGGCGTGGGCGTTTTCTTCCGTCAGGGTAATGGTCTCACCGGCCTTGTAGCGGGCGGCATCCTCTGCCGAGAGGTAATATCCCTCCACATAGCGGGCCGGAACGCCCATGTAGCGCAGCATCAGCACCGCTGCCGTGGCGTAATGGACGCTGTAGCCGTGTCCGCTGCGCTCCAGCGTATATTGTAGGAAGTCGCCGCTGCCGTTCATGGTCCGGGCAGTCTCATCGTAGGTCATGGCTTCCCGTAGATAGTCAAAGATGATGGTGCGGATGTCGCTGATGGTCCGGGTCTGGGTGTCCAGCTTCAATTGCCGCTGGAGGACGGCCCAGCTGTCCTGGGTCATTTGCAGGTCCACGGCCCGGAGATAGTCGGCATAGGCCTGCTCCTTGGATAGATAGGTCTCGATGTTTTCCCGGCCCTGGGCTGTGGAGAGGTTCCGCTGGATCTGATACCAGTCCGGGACGCTGCCTTTCAGATAATACAGGCTCTCTGCCGGGGGCAGATTCGTGTCCCCGATGCGGTCCGCTGCCAGCGTTTCGCTGCCGTAGACGGCGTAGGGGTAGTAGCCGTGGGCGGAACAGGCGGAGAGATTTCGTATAGTCATGGACAGCGGTGTGGCCGTCTCCGTATAGCCATCCGCCAGTGCAATTTGACTCTGGCCGTAGAAACCCGCCTCATGGAGCCAATAGAAGAGGTCTTCATATTGGGCGGTTTCTTCGGTATCGGCTGCTTTCCAGTTGGCGCCGGTGTAGGTGTCGTAGACCTGCCCACGCAGATACACCTTTTCCGGCTGCTCCATTGTGACTTCCAGCGCCGGGGTGTCGCTTTTATTCCAGGCGGGTAAGTTCTTGAGGTTTCCTTCCGGCATGGAATTGGTATCGCTGTCGTAGTGCCGCTGGTGAAGCTGGGTTTGCATCGTCTCGACCATGTCTGTATTCAGCTTGTCTTGGCAGGACAGGCCAATCAACAGACACAGCGCTGCACACAGGACCGGCAAGATCAGCTGCGCCGGAACGCCTGCAAGGGCTTCTCCCTCTGCCGTGTGCTGCACCATCAGCAGCACCGTGCCAATAATCAGCAGCCCACCGCCGATGCCTATGGGAAACAAGCCCAGCAACAGGGCTGCATAGCAGGGCAGCAGAATCGGCAAGGCCAGCAGCATCCGTCCGCTCCATGCGCTGCGGCTGAGAAGCAGCGACACTGCCAGTAGCAGAACCGTTACCGCCAGAGGCAGAAATTGGGCATCCGCTGCCGCAAGGTCCAGATAGATCTTCCCGGTCTTTTTCGTCAGCAGGGTCAGGAAATCATTTGCCAGTGTTCCAAAACCGGGTAGGACAAACTTGTTCAGTGCCAAGCTCAGAAGAAGCAACACGCCGATGCCCGCTGGAACGAGCCAGTTCCCGATTCTGGTTTGGTATACTATCAGCAACGCCGCCTGCACCAAAATCGCAGCTGCTGTCATGGCCCACCATGGGTAGGGAACAGAGGGAAATGCAGCGGTTAAAAGCAAGCAGAAGCCCACCGTCAGAACGGCACAGACCACCCAAGCGCCCCAGGGAAAGTGCAGCTTTTTCTGTGCCGTTTCGGTGACAATCCACTGGAGTCCGTTTTCATTTTTTCGCATGATGGGTTAAACCTCCAGTCGCTGCATGGCCTCGGAATAATTCTGCGGGGCAAAGGTGGTCGCACCGGGGTACTGTTCTTCGGTACAGAGGATGAAATGCACCCGTCCGTCCGTGAGCAGCTGTTCTTCCGGCGCTGTGCCGAAACAGAGAATTCGGCTGTAACCGTCAGTTTTGGGCAGGCGGCACTCAGCGCTGCCCCTGGTCTTTACCAGAGCCGGGATAGCCTGCAAAAGCTGGTTTTCCTCTGAAATGTCCTGGACCTGCAGATCGTCCCGGTCCGTCCAGCACAGGGTATAGGGTACACCACTTTGCAGCAGTGCCATGCCTGCGGAGGACACGACCTCCGCCAGTGCGTCCATCTGCTGGGGGTTACCGCCGGTGCGCTTATCCCAGAATACCAAAAGGGAACGGCTCTCCGGCTGGCTGGCCTCTTTCAGAATCAGCTCATCTAACTTGGAGGACAGCTTCCAGTGAATTTGCCGGATGTCATCGCCGGGGCGATACTCCCGGAGCTGGTACACCTCGCTGCGGTCCTCACCCCGTCGATTGGAAGTGCCGTCGTCGGCATAGGCCGGTCGGGCGGTCATGTCCGCCTCCATTGGATACAGGTCCGGGAGGATGGTCAGACGGGCATCCGCTTTCACGAGGGCCTTCATGGGAAGCAGGCCCAGATAGTCCAGCAGGGTAAACCGGCTGATCTGCACATACACTCTGCCGCAGAAGCTGCTTTGCAGCAGGATGGTTTGGCTGCTTTCACCCTTGGCTCCGATGCTGCCGGTCAGCGTCACTGTCTGATCTTCCTCAGTGAGATCATTGCGGATAGAGACCTGACAGCCATAGCGCATTACGGGCAGAAACGCTCCGTTGCGGATACGCACCCGACAGCTGACTGCCGTGCGTTTTGCCGCTGTGGCCGGGGTCAGAATGTCCGCCTGCAGGTGCCTGCGGACATAGAAATTGACCGCCCAGGAGGCCAGGGGCAGCAGGAGCAGCAAGCAGAGTCCGGCCAGCGCCCAGAAGGAGCCGCTTGTAAGAAGCAGCGCCGCCAACGCCAGCAGCAGGATCAGATAACACAGGGCGCTGCCTAAGATCGTTTTTCTCATTTGCTGGAAAATTCCCGGACATCCGGCTTCTGGACGGAGGTAAGTACATTTTGCAGGATCAGTGCCGCTGTATAGTCCTGGAGCCGCGCCTTGGAGTTGAGGATCAGACGGTGGACGCACACATCCGGGAACACGGCGCACACATCGTCAGGGATCACATAGTCCCGGCCCTCTAAGTAGGCGTTGGCCTTGGCCGCACGGGTCACAGCCAAAGCGCCACGGGGACTGACACCCAGGGTCACATAGGCGTTGGAGCGGGTCAGATCCACCAGCTCTGCAATATAGTCATAAATTCGGTCTGCCACATGGATATTGCTGACCTCTGCAATGAGCTTTTCCAGCTCGGCAGGGGAAGTCACTGTCTGGCAGGCAGAGAGCGGGTCCACATGATGGCGATCCTTCAGCAGTGCCGCCGTGCTGGCCCGATTGGGATAGCCCATGCTCAGTTGGAGCATGAAACGATCCAGCTGGGATGCGGGCAGCATCTGCGTACCCGCAGAACCCACCGGGTTTTCCGTTGCCAGCACGATAAAGGGCTTCGGCAGGGGCCGGGTCACGCCGTCCACGGTGACCTGCAACTCCTCCATAGCCTCCAGCAGAGCGGATTGGGTCTTGCTGGAGGTACGGTTGATCTCGTCCGCCAGCAACAGATTGGTCATAATGGCTCCAGACTGATATTTCAGCTTGCCGTCTGCCTTATCGAATACGGAAAACCCGATAATATCCGATGGCAGGGTGTCGGAGGTGAACTGGACACGCTTGGAGTCCAGACCTAGCGTTTTGGAAAATGCCTTGGCCAGCGTCGTCTTGCCTACGCCGGGGACATCCTCCAGCAGCACATGGCCCTGTGCCAGGATGGCCAGCAGCACCTTGCGGACGATGTCCCCCTTGCCCAAAACGACCTTGTTGACCTCTGCCTGAATTTGATCTGTCAGCTTGTTCATGCTTTTTTCCTCTTTCTGCCGATGATGTAGATCGCACCGGCGGCGATTACGACTACCGCACCGATCACGGCGCAGATGATGATTCCGTTTGTGCCGAATGCCTCACGGGGCGCTTGAGTGCCGTCAAAATGCAGCACCCACGGCTGCCCGGACCGCACACGCTGCACAGCCACTAAGGCCAGGACGGATTGGGCCGTTGCCAGGCCGTCGCCGGCCCCCTCCAGCACATGGCGGTAGGTGCCGTCCGCTTCTCGGAACTGGGAAAGCTCCGTCAGCAGGGTGTGCTCGCCCTTAACAAAACAGCTATCCGTCTCCGGGTCAATGCCCAGCGCACACAGGGCCAGGATGACCTGGGCGGTGCTTTCCGCGTTTTCATCGCCGTAGGCGATATACCCGCAAGTGTCCGTCAGCTGGCCGGAAAGATAGGAAAGTGCTGCGTCGATCTCGGTCTCCATCTGGTCCCGATAAGGAGCTAGGGCCTGCACCGCCATAGCGGTGATGTCCACATCCGATTTTCCGGGGATCAGGCCGAAGCCGCCGTCCGGCTCCTGAGCAACGGAAATGGCATTTACCATGTCCTCCCGGGAATACAGGGCGTCTGCCGGGACCTCTGTGTCCCCGGCATCCAAGGTCAGCAGCGCCCATATCCAGCCATTTAAGCCCTGAGCGCCCGGATCACGGGCATAGTTGTAAGTACCCTCTGCGATCAGGTCAATGGCCGAGCCGTCGGGCTTCGTGCCGAAGTTGGTGGGGTTGCCCCCCAGTGCCAGCACCGTTAAAGAAATCCGGTGGTATTCCGTGGCCTTGTTGCGGTCCAGGCATCCGTTTTTGGCGTATGCGTCCTCCACATGGGCCTTCAGTTCCGCCAAATAGTCGGAATAGCTCTCCCTTGTGCCGGACAGTGCCATAGCTATGGCCAGCCAATCGCAGACGGAATCGCCTGCAGGAAACAGTTCCCGGTCTTTCAGCAATTCACCCTTCTTGCCGCCCAGAGCGGACATTCCCTCCGCACTCTGTGCGATCTGTTTTTCCAAAGAAGGCTGCGCCTCCGCAAAGACCACCGTTGGGAGCAGAAGCAGCACACAAAGAAGTGCCGCTAATATTCGTGTTGCACTTTTCATGCAGTATCCTCCATCGTTCGTTTCAACGCCCTTCTACTTTACCGTTCCCGTGTCCCGTTAGAGCGTTTCCCATCCTCCGCCGCATCAGCCGGTCCTATTCGGAAGTTGGCTCTGTGGGCGTCGGTTCCGTGGGGACCGGGCTCCGTAGGGGCAGGCTCTATTGGCTCCGTTCCGCCGCCGGTGGCCGGGAGAATATCTGTTTTCTCCTCATGGCACTTGGAGCAGCGATAGTGGATGTAACCATCCTCTGTTTCGGTGGGTTCCAAACGGTCCGTCTCCACGAAGTCGTGGCCAAGGGCTTGGTAGCTGCCGTTGATCCACAGGCCGCAGTAGCTGCTCAGTGAACCGTAGCCGCCTCCGGTGGAATCATAGCCGCCGATGTCCTTGCCGTAGGACAGGGTGAAGCGCACATAAATGGTAATGCCGTTGCGGACCTTGTAGCCACTCATGCCGGTACCCTCATACAGGGTGCCGTTGATGGAGTACATCCAGCCCGAGCCTTGGGTATAGTCAAACTCCCCGATGCTGTCCCGGTCATAGTTGTCATTGGTGGTGATGCCGTCCCGCAGGATCAGCTCCCAAAGATGCTCCGGGACATTGGCTCGGTAGGCAATGTCGCCCCGGCTAATCCGGCGCAGATAGAAGTTCATGGTAGCAGACCCCTGGTAATCCGGCTCATAACCGCGCTCCTGCAGGAAGCGCAGCAGCACGGACGCCGCCGTTTCGCCCTCCACGATGTCCAGCGTACCGGTATCCAGAATGCCCAGGCCGATGGTGGTCGCATCCAGCACCACATCCACCGAGCCTGCCGGGTCGCCCTCACTGATCTGGTGATAGGTGACGGTGTAGACCTTCATGGTGGAGTTTCCGTTACCATCCCAGGCCAGCACCCGGACGATGTGGGTCTCTTCATCGCCCAACTGAGGGGGATCGAAATACAACTCGTAGGTGGGTTGAGAATCGCCGTAGCTCTTTTCCACGGTTTTGCCGTCCAGCGTGACCCGAATTTGATTGGAATAGATCACACCGGCTCCCAGCTCTGCGTTGGCACGGGCAATCACCGTCAAGGGGAAGGTTTGGGAGCTCATGTCCAGGCTGGCCCCGTCCAGATTGGTAACGATGGAGGGTGGATAGTCCCCCACCGTCGGGTGGGTATCGTCCGCAAGATTCGCGTAATAGCCCACCCGGTACTGAACAAGTCCCAGAAAGGTCTCCCCATCATAAAGAGACAGCACAAAGAGGTTATCTGCGTTGAAATCCAGCTGTGCCTCGTAGTCCTGGTTATTCTGAGAAGTAAGCAGCAATCCGTTTCCGGAATTGGTCTCATTTTTCAGCCGGACACGGATATGCAGATCGCCCTTACCCAGGGGATAGGCCACAAAGGTCAGCTTGCTGTCGGGCAGCTCTGCCTTGGTAAGCTGCTGGGTTTTCAGTGTCGTATAAATGCGGGGGGTATCATCCTCCTCACCGCCGCTGCCGTGGTCACCTCCGCTGCCGCCGTGGTCCCCGTCGTCTCCGCCGGTGCCATCACCATGGTCACCGGAATCCTCGGAGCCGCCTTTGTTATCGTCTGACTTGGAGCCGCCCTGGTCGCCCTTGCCGGGGTTATCCGTGGGGTCTGTGGGGCCCGATGGATCCGGCTTGGTGTCATCGGGTTTCTGCGTGTCATCCGGGTTCTGTGGCTCATCAGGTTTCTGTGGCTCGTCGGGCTTCTGCGGCTCTGATGGGTCCTGGGCAGTATCCGTATTCTCTGTATTATCCTTGCCGGAGCTTTGTCCGCCAGTGCTGCCGGAGCCTTGCAGCGACTCTGCCTGGAGCCGATCCGGCTGAGTGCTGATGGGATTCTCCGGCCTTGTCCGACCGGAGGAAAGAAGTGAGAGGCTGATCCCTGCCACCAGCACAATGACCAGCAAAATACTCACGGCGCTATATAGGCCGCTATGTTTTTTCATACGGGTATCCTCCAAATGCTTATTTTGGATTCTTACCATCGTCTCCTAAAACAGGAGGCAATGGTAAAGCCCCAAAATATGGCGAATTGCCTCCCCTCCCAAAAGGGAGGGGAAGCTATGGATTCGCCTTGGTTTACTTGGAATTTTTGACGACCGCAACGGCGTCGGTGGAGTTGACGGCCTTGTCAAGGTTCACATCCGCGCGCAGGAACTTCCGCACAGAGACTTTCTCGAAGTCGGTGTACTTGCCGCTGTAGATGTCATAGGTGAGTTGCGCATCGTTGATGTCCACAACACCTGTCTCGTTGACATCATAGCTCTGCTTCACTTCTTCGGCTGTGGCGCTGGCCTGGTTGATATTGGCCTCAGCCGTAGCCACAGTGAATACCTCATTCTTGTCCACAATCACCAGCCAGCTGTACACATTCTCACCGTAAGCGGTAGTCTTATACATGACATTATCGCCGTAGGCAAAAGCCTTGCCCTCTTCGGGGGTGCCGGTCACGGTTACCAGAAACACGGTCTTGTTATCCATCTGCACATACTCGGAAACAGCTACCTCCATGGTCAGAGTGGATTTCTTCTCGATGGTGATGACCAGATCGCCGGTGACATTGGCGATAGTGTAGGTGTTGTCGGCTCCCTCGGTGATAGTCACATCCTTGCCGCCCATAGTGGCAGTGATGGTGTACTCAAAGTTCTTCTGCTTGGCCACGGTGAAGGTGTAGTTAGCCTTTTCCTGAACGGTGCTCTCGCCGGTAGCATCACCTGCGCCGGTGCCTGCAAAGGTGACCTTGTAGGTTTCCGGCAGCTTGACCTGCTTATTGCTGTTGATGACGATTTCGCCGGTGATATCCGCACCGGGGATGGTGTAGGTGGTGGTGCCGTCGTCATTTACCTGGGCCGTAAAGCCGGTGTATGCCTTGCCGCCGATGGTCACAGCCATCTTGTAGACATAGCCATCCACAGGGGTCAGCTTGAAGGTGTAGTCAGTCTGGTAAGTAGCAGTCGCAGCACCGGTGGTATCATTGCCCTGGGTGACAGTGAAGGTCTTGGGGGTCTTAGTGCTGGTGACCTCCACATTGCCGTTGACATTCGCCACAGTGTAGATGCCATTCTCGTCCGGGCTAACTGTCGTTGTCTCGCCGCCGCCGACGGTGACGGTCACGGTGTAGTCATAGTTGGGGTCCTTGGGAACGAAGGTCAGATTGCCGCCCGCTTCGATCACGGAGCCTGTTGCATCGGTACGAGTGAAGTCGTCCGGCAGAGTCACGGTGTAGCCGTTGACGGTGATGGTGGTCGTACCGTTCAGCACGATGGCGGCGGGGGCATCAAGTTCGATGGCATTGGTATTGGTATCCACATACGCCGCCGTGACCTTGACCGCAGACTGGCCCTGACCGGCTGCGGTGAAATTCAGAGTGAGCGCGTCGCCCAGCTCGGCGGCTTTACCGTAACGCACGATTCGCACGGTGCCGCTGCCGGGAATCACGCGATAACCCTCGATGCTGGTGGCTTCCATGTTCAGCGTCAGAATGGTGGGGTCAAAAGAGAAGGTCATGTCGTAGGCGTTGTAGGCGTTCTTGCCGTCGTTGTTGCCGATGGTCACAGGGATCTCCACGATTTGACCGGAGGCTACCTGCTTGTCCGCACCCATGGACACGGTGTAGCCCTTGGCTTCACTGGACTTCACTGTGACATCAATGATGTTGCCGGTTAATTTGACATCGTTGTCTTTAAGCGTATCATAGTCAGGCAGCGCTTCGGTTTTGACCTCAATGCGAGCGTTTTCTGCCGTGATGTTCTCCGTTGCCGTAAAGGTAACAGTGGCAATCTTGCCGGCGTTAAGAGTGACAGGGTCGCCTGTAGTGCTTAGGCCGGATACCCGGATGGCATTTTTACCAAGGATATCAACATTATCTCCCACTGCGCCAGTAGTGCCCGTGCCCGACATACATCCAGGTTCAAGCTCGCCGCTGGTTTTGACATAAGCAGTCTTGTCAAAATAAATTGCCCACTCCCAGTTATTCAGGTTCGTAATGGTCTTGTCGATCGACAGTGTAAGCGTAATCGTATCACCCGGCTGAACCTCTGTCTTATCAACTGTTGTTGACATCGTCGGAACATCAGCAGCAAATACAGCAGGGATAAGGCTGATAATCATGGCGATTGTCAACAGAATGGAAAGAGTTCTTTTCATTTTGTGTTTAACCTCCTTATGGTACTTAGGATTCTGCGGGGAATTTACTCATTTTCCCGTTTGTATAACGATAGATCAACGCAGCATCTGTGGAGTTTACAGCACCATCGCCGTTAACATCTGCCGACAACTTCTGAGAATCTGTCAGTGTGTATCTTCCATTAACCGAGCGATAGACGATTGCTGCATCCGTGGAATTTATGATGCCATCTCCGTTCACATCCCCATATATCACATCCGGCTTCGTGTCTGCCTTTGCATACTCAAAGGTGAACAGGGCGACGGGCCTAAAATTATTAGTGCTGCTGGATTCCAGTGTGACCGCCATCGCTGTTCCGTCCGCATTGCGGATATAACGGGTGACGGGGGTGGTGACAGTCTGGGTGCCGTCACTGTTGGCCTTGTAGCTGTTTTTCAAGGTAACAGAGCGGATAGTTGCCGAGGACACCACATCTACAGCAAGGTCCGTCTCGTAGCCGTATGCAGTAGCGTCTGCGTGGTAAATATCCACGCCCTCGTTGTAGGTAATGTCAACGCTCTCTGTTCCTTCCGGAACGATCACATGGTACTTGGGAATCTCCTCGTAGACATTTTTGAACTCCTCGTTGTCCTCGCTGCCCAGGGTAACGATGCCCTCATAGGAAATGTTCTTTGCATTCAGCTTCGTGCCGTTGACAGAGATGGACTGGAAGGGGCGCTCCAGCTCGGCGTCCGCCGCCACATTCAAGATGGCTGTGGCCGGTGCGATCTTGGCATAGTTCGTGCCGCCGCTGTCGTCCTTGGGGATCGTCCGGTTGGGGTCCATGCCCACGAGGTAGTAGGTGCCCTCCTCTGTGGGGGCGGTGAAGGAGAAGGTGCTCTTTCCGTCAGCCGCTTCCTTGTACTGCTCGATTTGCTCCCACTTGTCGTTATACAGGAACACATCCAGGTTCGAGAAGGGATAGAAGTCGCTGCCCTCAAAGGTCGTGCCGTAAGCCTGCGTGTTCACCGTCAGCTCCATACCGGGGCGGGCGTTGTACGCGTCCTTGTCAAAGCAGGTAAACGCGCCGCCGCTGCTGTAAAAGCTCCAGTTCGAGAACATGGCCACATCCCAGGTATCCCCGTCCGACAGCACGATGTAGTCGGAGGTGGAGCCCCAGCCGGGGCTCATGTAGGGAAAACAGTGGTTGCGGTAGTACATCAAGTTCTCATCATGACCCCAGAAGTTGGTCATATAAAGGCTGGTGGGCGAGCCGCTGATAGTCAGAGCGGCAAAGCTGTCTGCCGTATAGGCCGGTGTTTCATCCATGTAACAAACATCTTCACCCAGCTTAAAGCTCGCCAGTGCGTCACGAGGATAGGCACCCTTGCAGCATTGCTCCTCCGGCAGGCCGATGAAGTAGCGCTCCAGCAGATAGAGATACAGGTGCAGGCCGGTGGGCCGCTCCACGATGTTCGTGTCGATGTATTTGCCTTCTCCGTTTTCCGTGTGATAGCGGTAGTATTCGTCCAAGTTGTACCGGCCCAAGTCAAAGTAGGGGACGGTGATGGCCTTGTGGCACAGCACCGTGCCGTCGCGGCCTCGGATGGGCACGCCGTCGTTGGAGATGGTCACATACACCGTGACTTCCTTGGCGGGGGTCTCATCGTAGTTATACTGTGCGTCCAATCCGTGGGGAGCTTCCGTGACCGTGATGGTAAAGGTCACTGTAAGCTCTTTGCCGTCCGAGCAGGTCGCCTTGACCTTCGGCGTGTAGGTGCCGGGGTCTTTCTCTGATACATAGAGTGAGCCGTCCTTGACCTTGGTTTGGACGCTGAACTGCGCTGCGTTGGTCAGCGTGTAGGTCAGCGTATGGCCGTCCGTATCTTCAAAGACATCTGTCAGCTTGATCTCCAGCAGGCTGCCGGCCACAACCTCACCGGTGGTGACGGCATCCGCCTTCACGGAAACGCAGGAATCCGCAGCCAGCGCCGGTATGGCGCCGAATACGCCCGCCGACAGAACCAAAGTCAGTGCCAGCAGCAGAGATAGTATGCGTTTTCTCATATTTGTTTACCTCATTTATGCGTAGGTTACATCCAGCGTGCGTAGAGCGTCATGTTGCTGCGCACCGGGTCTTTCTGTGTATCCCAGGGCTTGGTGAGCGCCTGATCTGCATACCAGCCGCCGAACACTGCGCCGGGCTTCGTGGGCGTCATGACTTCGCCAATGACGCTGCCTCGCTTCACGGAAACGGCCTCCAGCTCTGTGCCGCCGCTGGTCTCAAAGCGAACCTTCTTCTTGCCCAGCAGAGCCAGCAGAATCAGCAGCAGGGCCAGCAGGCCCACGCCACCGATGATCCACCAGGTGACGCTTCCTGCGGCGGCACCCTCGGCCCAGTTGGCGTAGAGGGTCATGTTGCCCTTAACGGTGTCCTTGTGGAAGTCCCACTTTTGGGTGCGGTCCAGGTCTCTGTACCACCCCTCCAGGTGGTAGCCCTCCCGGATGGGGTCCTCGGGCTTTTTCACCTTTTCACCGTACTGGACGGTCTGGGAGGGGACCTCCGTGCCGCCGTTGCTTTCAAAGGTAACGGTGCAGTCCGTGGTGACGATGACGGACACGCTATTATCCTTCACGGTGTATCCGGCCATGCCGTCCTGGGTGGAAACCAGGGTGTTGGTGGGGATAAGCTGCGACACACCCTTCGTGCCGATGACCTTCATCTGAAAGCTGCCGACTACCACCTCCGGCTCCCAAGCCTCGCCGCCCTTAAAGGACACGAAGTTCAGATAGAAGGCCCGCCCGCCGGTGCGGCGGCCTAAATCGCTCCAACGGATGCCGGGGGCGGTCATGACGCTGCCGTCCACCAGCTGGAGGAAGGTGTCGTCGTACTCGATTTCCGTCTGCATACCGTACATATCGGCGCTTTCCTGGGCGTCGGTGCGCTTGAGCACCAGGGTCACGGTGATGGTCTCGCCGGTGGTGGCCCGCACCTCAGATGCACCGCCTACGGACAGGTCAAAATTGTAGCTGCGGCTCTCGTCTGTTTTGCTGCCTGTCTGCGAGGCAAAGGCTGCGGTGGGCAGCAGACACAGCAGCAGACACAGGGCTGCCAATAGTGTAAAAATGCGTTTTCTCATGCTGATCTCCTTCTCTCTCCGACCGGTTGGGCCGTTTTTTGCCCGGCCTGGCCGGTGCGAAGCCCCCAACAGGGGATAGCCTCCCCTCCCGCCGGGGAAGGGAGGCTGGCAGGACCTTACTTAAACTGATTCACGATGGCCACAGCGTCGGTGTGATCCACCACCTTAGTGGCGTTTACATCGGCCCGCAGGAACTTCTCCACGGAAACCTTGGTGAAGTCACTGTATGTGCCGTTATACATATCGTAGACCAGCTGCGCATCGTTAACATCCACCTTCCCGGTCATGTTCACATCGAAGCCCTGGGTGATGGTGACCACATTGTCTGCGGCAGAGATGGCGACCTTGGCGGCGGCCTCCTCCTGGGTCAGGGTCTGACCCTTGTCCACGATCACCAGCCATGCATACCGGTCCGTGCCGTAGCCCTCGACCTTATACATGGTGTTGCCGTCATAGGTGAAGGCACTGCCGCCCTCGGGGGTGCCCTTGACCGTGACCAGCATCATGGTCTTGTCGTTCAGCTCCAGATATTTGGACACGGTCACTTCCTCCGCGCTGTGGGAGACCTTTTCCACCTTCACGACCAGGTTCCAGCTGTGGGCGTATACATACAGATAGTCGTTATAATTCACGGCCTCGACCACATATTTCCCATTGCCAAGGCTGCGCACGGTGGCGGGCCTCTTAGAAGCTGTGGGAGTGCTGAGGGGCTGATAGTAAGCCGTGACGGTGTAGTCGCAGCTCTCGCGCTGGTTCAGCGTGAAGTAGTAGGGCATATTCTTGCCCATAGAGCTTGCATTCCCGGAGGCTGCGTCCTCAACGCCGTTGCCGGTGAACACGACCGGAATACCAGATTCTGTGTTGGCGTCGATCCATATTTCCACACCTCCAACGATTTCTTTTCCAGGGATCGTGTAGGTGAGGGTGCCATCGTCATTGGCAGTGGGGACCGCTATGACTGTATGGACAAAGGGATCCCCGTTGTCTACACTGTAAATTACACGGTAGGAGTAGCCGGCCCTCGGGGTGACGACGAAGGAGTAGTCATTCAGATAGGTGACTGTCTCCGGGCCCTTGGTCACATCCTGCTCCACATCTTCGTCAATCTTGTATTTCACATCGTACTGCTTGGGGGTCTTGCCGGTGCAGGTGACCTCCACATTGCCGGAGATCTTCTCGATGGTGTAGGTGTCATTTGCGCCGAAGGTCAAGCCCTCGGTGACGGTGTCGCCCATCTTCACGGTGAAGGTGTAGGTATAGTGGCTGTCCACGGGCTTGAAGGTGAAGCTGCCGCCGTTGGGGACCAGGCGGGTCTCGTCAGAGGTGAACGCATCCGGCAGGGTCACGGTGAAGTTATTGGCGTTGACCACGGTGTCGGCGTCGGAAATGGCGGCATCCGGGGCGTCGAAGTTGATGGAGTTGGCATCCAGATCAAATTTGGCGTTGGTCAGCTTCACGGTGGAGGTGGCAGTCGCCTTGGCGGTGAAGTCCAGGGCCAGGGCCTCGCCCAAAGCCTGAGTAGCGCCGTAGCGGCGGACCCGAACGCTACCGTTGTTGTCCTCCACCGTCAGATTGGCGGCGTCACCGGCCTTGGTGTTCAGGGTCAAGGCTGCCGGGTCATAGGTGAAGGTCATGTCGTAGGCGTTGAAGCCGGTGATCTTTTTCTCGGAGGAGGCGACGGTCACGGGAATACGCACCTTCTGACCCGAAACAAGCTGCTGGTCAGCGCCCATAGAAACAGTGTAGCCGGTAGCTGTGGGCTTTTCTACAGGCGAACCTGTGACCTCAACACTATAATTGTCATCCCAGTCATTAAGAGTATCCCAATCTATATCATCAAATTCTCCCCTTAACCTGAAGTTGAGGGTTTTCCCAGCAGCATACTCCGATATTTTGAAAGTAATTCTGGCAAAGGCACCGGTAGGAATAGACTTAACTTTTTGGGCTATTTCCTCGTCTTCATCACCCCAGCCGTAAATATGGAGCCGAGAGGAATCTATCATTCGCGAATTCAGTTCAACATTTAAAAATTCAGTTTTTACATATGTTACATCTTCGCCAAAATCCAGATATGTTTCAAGAATAGCGGCGTCAGAGAAAATTCGATTTACATTCAGTGTAATGGTTATTGTATCACCCGCCTGAGGGGCGTTATTATCAAAAAAAATGCTCATCCCTGCATCATCCCCTGCCGCATAAACAGCCGGAACGGCAGAAATGAGTATCACGAAAGCCAGGACGCACGCAAGAATCTTTTTAACTTTCACGGTCATTCTCCAATTCCAGCCGCAGGGAGTCCGCTAAGGGACTCCCTGCGGCTAATAATAAATTTTGTTATGCTCGATTCACCTCATCGCACCATTAATTTAATAATGCCCTTCGGTGAATGCTACTTCTGCCGATTTGTAATCCTTCTCACTTAATCGGGTTCGATGCAGGGTCATTAATGTAGTTTTTGAGTACCTTTGTATCCTTACCGTTAAGGAATCCATCTCCATTAATGTCTGCTTGTGCCCACTGCTCCGCAGTCAAGTCGTTTTGTTTTTTGCCAGCATCTTTCCACTCCGTGAGCAAAGCCAGGTCCTCTTCATCCACATATCCGAAGGGGTCCAGTGTCACATTGCCCTTGGTGGGAGTTTTCAGGCCAATCAAGTTGGTCTGCCAGCTCAAAGCAGGGCTATACCGGCTGGAGCCGAAGGTACCCGCCATACCCGTGTTCATGGTTGTCACGAAGTCTGCGGAATCCATTTCTGCTCTGGTCTTAGCTGTGGCCGTCTGAGCGGTGCTCTTGGCGCTGCCGATACCCTGACTGCAGGTGAAGTCCAGATAATACAGGTTGGACATCGCTGCGGAGGCGTTGTTGGTCATGCCGACCACAGCGCCCACATTGCTGCCGGTGCTCTCCACATAGGCCCGGTTGTAGCAGTTCTTGACGGAGGCAGACGCGCCGGAGGCAAAGGCCACGGTACCCGCCACATAGTTGCCGGCACCGGTGATGCTGCCGGTGTTGTAGCAAGCGGTGACGCCCTTGGTGGTCTGACCCACGATGCCGGCCACATAGCCGTTGCCGGTGATCGCACCGCCGTTGTAGCAGCCGGTAATGGTACCGGTAGCGTAGCCGGTGATGCCGCCCACATACTGATAGGCATGGATGGTGCCTTCGTTGCCGCAGTTGGTGGCGTTGGAATTCACCAGACGGCCTGCAACGCCGCCCACGCTGCTCCAGTTGCCATTCACACGGGTAACGGTGATGTCAACATCGGAGACAACGCCGGAGATGTTGGTATAGTTGGCGTAGGCCACCACGCCGCCGGAATAGGCATTGGCAACGCTGCCCGTGGAGGTCAGGTACATCTTGCCGGTCACCTTCAGGTTCTGAATGGTGGCGTAGCTGCTGCTGGTGCCGTTCACATAGCCGAACAGTCCCTTATACGGAGCCGAGGTAGTGGTGGCACTATAGTAGATGCCCATGTTCTTCACGGTATGATTATTACCGTTAAAGCTGCCCTTAAAGGCTGTGCTGGCGGTAGTGCCTCCGATGGGCGTCCAGTTATAGCCGGCCAGGTCAATATCACCTGTCAGCGCACCGTTGATGGCATAGCTCCCGCCGTTGACTTGCGCCGCAAACCAAGCCAGCTCCGCTGCGGTACCAATCTGATACACGCCATCGGTCAGAGTGGGCTGCGTCTTGGTGGTGCCGTCCCATGCGCCGGCAGCAGAGGCCGTCAGCGGAATGGTCTTGGTCAGCACACCGCCGGACACATTGGCCTTGTCTGCACTGCCCAGGTAGAAGCTGCCGTAGACATAGTCGCAGCCGGCGCAGAGCACCGCATAGGTGTAAGTGCCGTAGGGCAGGTTCTCATACTCGCCGTTGCTGTTGGCGGTATGGACATTGCCTGCGGCATCCGTCAGCGTCACAGTGGGCGTGGCGGTGGTGGGATTGGTAATATTCAGCTTCAGCTTGAAGTTATAGCGCGGAGTGACCTCCACATTCACATTAGGGAAGCGGTTCAAGCAGAAGTTCACCGTGACCGCGTTGAAGTTCGTGCCCACGCCGGTATCCGACATGTTATACAGGGTGGCAAACGGGTTCGCCGCCGAGTACATGGAGCCGTAGGTATAACCGTTGGTGAGCTGAACATTGGCGGTGCTGCCGGAGCCAAAGTCCACATTCGTCGGGATTGTCAGCTCCAGCTTGGCCTGATCCATCTGCTGATACTGGGCGACATTGGTCTTATAGGCCGTATCGCCGATGGAATAGAACAGGTTGTAGGTAGTGGGGTTGAAGATACCACTGTACTTGTAGATGCCACGGTAGCTGCCCTCGAAGGTGAGAGACACCTTATCGCCGGGCATGATCTCCGTCTCCTGGGGATTGGAGGCGTTGGTGACCGTGGCGGTCACTTCGGCCACACGAGCCAGACTGTAGGAAGTGCCGGTGCTATCATGCATCTTGATGATCACAGTACCGCCAGCCAGCCCAGCTTCGCGGAAGCCCAGGAGGCTTGCGTGATACTTGCCGCTGGAGTCCGCCGTCAAGGTGGTCCAGCCGGAAAGATGGGTATCCAGGTCACTTGCATCGGTGGTGACGATGGCGTACTGGACCGTCGTTGTGCCGCTGCTGGACACCGAGAAGTCCAGAGTGGGAGCGGTGTCGTTACTCAGATAGAACCAGTTGTCGTAGTTATAATCCCAGGCCGACGGACGGGAAGATGTCAGACCATTGGAATTATAGGCGATATTGGCTTTCGCGTTGCCGTGTTCATCCTTGTCGTTGGTAAGCACGAACACGCTGGTGCGCTCGGGATTGGTGGCCGGGTAGAGGCCGCCGTGGGTGCCGTGCTCGTCAGCGGTCGTGTAGACATCCAGTGCCTTATAGTTCACGGCAACGATCGTTGTGCCATTGGGTGTGACATCCAGCCAGTTGCCCTTGGCGTTGCCGCCGGTCACTGCTGTGACAGCGTTTTCGTCGCCGCTCAGCACTTTGACCTTGAACTCGGGCTCGATCATGATATTTGCCGCGTCAGAGTTGATGATCTGCCACAGGCGGTAAGAACGGATACGCTCTGTCCCGCTCGTGTACTTGTAGCCGCTGGGGGACAAGAAGGTCTGAATCTCCGCTTCGTCACGGGTCTTGGCTATCGTGCCAAGATTAGAGAAGCTGTGGGAATACTGATCCGTGGAGTCTCCAGCATTGAAGGTGAATTCCTTCGCAAAACTGGTGGTGCTGCTCTGGAGCCATCCGGCCTTGGTCACATAAGTGGTGCCGCTGCGGATGTCCTTCAAGCGCCAGGTGTAGTTGGAATTGCTCTTGCTGATTTTGTAGGTCAGCGTTCTGGTAGCGTCAGCGGATGCGCTTGCATCGCCACTGGTGCTGCCCGTCTTCGGCTCAATAATCTGTGTGTTGAAATTATTATGCTGGAAAAACAGGTTGAAGTCCGCATAGGCAGGAACCGTCACCGTCAGGTTGATGGCCTGGGAAAGCGCCAGGCTCTTTGTAACAACCGTGTATCCGGCGGCAGTCGTGTTGTTGATCGCCTGAGTGAAGATGTAGTCCTCGGCACAGGTGCCGATGGGTTCCACATAGGCATTCCAAAGGGCTGCGTTTCCGGCAGAGTACAGCATGAAGGGGTAGTAAGTATAATTGCCGGAAGGATAGGGCGTACCATGCTGCACATCGCCGCCCATGCTGGGCATGACCACACGAGCCGTATAGTCATCAGCAGTAAAATAGTCGCTGCTGTTCTTTTTGCTCGTGGTATAGATGGAGTGCAGGCGCAGATAAATATCCGCGCCGCCGCCGGTGCCGCCGTCCACATTGGTCTCTGTGGGCAGGGTCAAGCTGTGGCCGCCCAGGTAAACATTTGCGCTGGTTTCCGAAGCTTTGTAGCCATAGGCGCGGAAGGAATATCTGCCGGCGGCCAGGCTGGCATAGAAATTGTTGTAGTTATCTGCCAGCGTGCCGGTGGAATTGGGGTCAGCCGTGGTAAAATCACTGGCCTTAAAGGTCAGAGGGCTGTAACCTTTCAGCTCATAATCCTGCCCCTTGACAGTGATCATGTATTTGCCGTTAACCACGGCGATGGACTGGTCATGGTCCTCATAGATGTACTGGGTCTTGCCATCAACTTCATAGGAAGCCAGGTAGTCAGCGCCCTTATCGTCAAGACCAGCCGTCTTGTAGAGCTTGATCAGCGGATACTGGCTGCCATTGGTGGAATAGTTCATATCCTGACCAACATGGAAAGTATAGTGCTGCTCGATCGAGTCACTTACGGTCAGTGTCAGCGTCCAGGTGTCCGTGGACAGACCGGCAGAGTTCATGGCATGGAACTCATAGACATATGTATCGGCGGTGTTCTCCGTGATTTGGATCGTGGTAGCACCGAACAGAGCCGTGGAGAAGTAGTAAGGCCCCTTCCTTTCGCCAGTCCCGGCTGTTCTATAATAATAGTAGTCGGTGTAGCTCAAGGAAGAACCGTCCGGATTCTCGAAGATGTTGCCAGCCTGCAGATCGGACAGGTTATAGGCGTATCCTACCGAAACGGTTGCACTTGCGGTGACCGGGACGCCGCTCTTCAGCCGCGGGACCTGTGTGCCCTCCGCAGCGGTCAGAACAATGGTGTGGGTGGCCGTGCCGCTGTCGTCGGTAGCGGTAAGCACGATCGTATACTCACCAGCCGCAGTAGGGGTATAGCTCAAGGTAGAGCCGTTCAGCGTTTGCGTAGCGCCGTTGACGGTTGCCGTATAGGTCAGCGCATCGCCATCGGCATCCGTAAACATTTCAGCCACATCCAGCGTCCAGGCATTACCGAGTGTTACATTAGCTGTGGCAATTGCACCGGGAGCGACCGTAGGTGCCGACTTGCCTTCATAGGTGAAGGCGAGGAAATGGACGGGCGCATAGCTGGCGCTGCCGTCATACTCCGGCGCATAGGCAGTTCCGCTACCATCTGCACCCAGCACAAAGCTCTTTTGGACCGTAGTCCCATCCTCGGCGGTACGGGAGTAGTTCAAGGGAATTGTAATTGTGATATCCCCACCGCTCTCCGTATAGGCCATTTCTACACCGCCGCCAGTCCACTGCGGCACATCGGCGTAGTAGCCGGATGCAACACCGCTTGTGGCATTGGTCAGTATGGCAGCGTCTTTGTATGTGGCCTTTACATAGGTCGTGCCTGCGGGAACGGTGACCAAGTAGTAGGGCACATTCTCGAAAGCAGAGTAGCCGGTAAAGGTCACAGAGTTCTGCACACTGATAGTTGCCGTTCCTGTGGTCTGATCATTCGCACCATAGGGAACAATACTATCCAGCGGCGCAGCTACTGTGCCTTGTTCCGTTGCAAAGACTGCCGTGGGAAGGATGGATAGAACCATCATGAGCGCAAGCAGCATTGAAAGGAACTTTTTCGCTGTCTTTTGCATTTCCAATCTCCTCTCAGAATTTTTTTATAATAAGGCTTGCCAGCATTATTACCTTAGCTGCGAGCACATTTTCGCATCCAATAAGAAAATAACAAGGTTATATAGGGGCGCGACACCCTATTATAATTGGTGTCGCGTTCCGATCTGTCCAAGGCGAAAGGTGCTTTCGTTAAGAGGTTGGGCGGAAGGGGCTGGCTAAGCCCCTTCTGCCCATATGGAAAAGCTGGCGGATCTCCGCCCTCGACTTGGCAAACCTTACTCAAGCATTACATCTGTTGCAACGAAGGTTTCCTCTGTGGCTTCGTGAACAGCGCATTTGCTTTGGCGTTGCTTGACTCGCTCAACCCGTGCTGCCCGTTTAGCGTCACGCTCGCTCCGATGCATCTGAATTTGGATTTTCTTTTCGTTTTGATAGCGCCCGCAATCTCTATTGCGGGGTTTTTTGTATATAGGATTCAAGTGGGCGGCTCTCAGCGCATCTTTCCAATCGCCAAAGCGCTCTGCGATGTAACTGCCACCGACGATCTCGATGGGGGCAGGGGACTTTCCCCAATGTCCGGCGCAGCGCCGGAGATAGGCCGCCAGCTGATCCAGGCTGTCGCCTGCGTGTTTTTCCGCAAAAGCGCGGTCCTGCTCAGCCAATGCATCCCGTGTTCTTTTGGCAATGTGCTGCTCGTACCAATTCGCTCCGTCAAAATTTTGCGCACCTGCTACTTTACCCATGGGCACACCTCCTTAATGATTCATGACAAAAAAAGCGCTGATAAACCCATACCGGGTCATCAGCGTACACTTCTGCCATATCAGCACCACGGAGAGAGCGCCCGCTGCCTTTGAGTCCTAACTACACAATTCTACTGACTTGCGCCATGAGATACTCTCTGCGTTTATGATCTGTCTTCTCACGATTTTCTCGCAATGACGGACTTTCGTCCCAGTGGTTTCCCGCCTCGATCATATCCTTGCGCTTACAGTGCCGACCGCATGGGGAATTGCACCCCTTTCCTTTTAGGCGGTCGCCTGGCCTTTTACAGCTCGGGCAACAGCCGTGCAGCATCCTCGGACTTCTTATGAAATTTTACGGTATCATTTATCCTTTTAGGGGGATAATGATTTTGGTTGGTGTAGAGGTGAAGTTTTCTTTCGTAAATCTATACAATTTGCGAAAGTAGAATCCACCTATGTATCCACATTGTATCGTCTTTTTTGAGGGAAGTCAATACCTAAATTGCGGAAATTTAGCGAAAAGTAGGTACAAATTATAAATGCCGCATAGAATCACTTGCTACTCAAGGGCCTATTTTACAAATATTCCCAATCACAAAATCGTTTACGCCGTCAAAAACATCGTCAAGGAGGAGCGTTGGTCATGCCTAAAAGAGGAGAAAATATTTACAAGCGGAAAGACGGGCGCTGGGAGGGGCGATATATTCGCGGCCGCACAGCTTCCGGGCAGGCTGAGTATGGGTATGTTTACGCCGACAGCTATAAGGCGTGCCGGGCCAAGCGGCAGCAATGCATTGAGACGCTGCCAGAGAAGCCTGCCGTGCAAGCATCTGCTGCGACCTTGGCCCAGGCCGCAGAACTGTTTTTAAGCGAGAAAAGCCATGTTCTGAAAGCATCATCCTGGAATCGGTATTCCTATCTGACGCAGCATTATATCTTGCCTGCTTTGGGAACGGCCCCTATCTGTCAGCTGACGGCGGATCAGATTTCTGATTTCCTGCGCCGCTTGCAGCGAAGCGGACTATCCGGCAAAAGCGCCAGGGACATCGGCGTATTACTAAAGTCAATTCTGAAGTATACAGCCAAAAAGCTGGACTGCAGCTGTCCCGGTGTGAATGCCGAACTGCCCGTCTATCACCGAAAAAAGATCGAGGTGTTTTTCGCAGACGAGATTGGGCGGTTGGCAAAAAAGGTCCTGGAAGCGCCCAGCATGGCGGGCGTTGGGGTCCTGCTTGCGCTGAATGCCGGTCTGCGCTTGGGGGAGCTATGTGCGCTCCAGTATAAGGATATTGATTTATGTAATGGGGTGATCCATGTCACCAAGACGGCCCAGCGAATGAAAAAGGGCATGCACACCCACCTGGTGGTGCAACCGCCGAAAACCGACAACGCCCGGCGCACGATCCCGCTGCCAGAGGATATGCTGGCCCTTTTAAGGCAAACGGTTTGCCCGGTCAGGAATGAGGAGAACTATTTTCTGACCGGTAAGTCTGCTCCGCTGGAACCGCGGACACTGCAATACCAGTACCGCGCATTGCTGAAGGCGGCGGGGATCCCTTATCGAAATTTCCATGTGCTGCGGCACACCTATGCGTCGCGCTGCGTGGAGCAGGGTGTGGACATCAAGAGCTTGAGCGAGATGCTGGGCCATGCCGATGTCCGGACTACGCTCCAGGTCTATGTCCATTCCTCCCTGGAGCACAAGATGCGGGTGGTTCAAAGCATATGCTTCCTTTCTCTTGCCCCGGCGGCGGACTTTGCGCCGTCAGCATTTCCGTCACACGGGCCGGAAACGGCGCTGCGACAACGGGTTTTTCCGAACCTTTCGCAAATTGTATAGATTTACGAAAGCTCCGCCTTGTTTTTTTGCCAAGGGCAGCTGTGCCGAGTTCGGCTTGTTATTCCTCATACAAACTCATAAAGACCCATCACTGAGAGTTTACCTCTGAGTGACGGGCTTTTTTTGTCGAAAAAGATGCGGAATTATCAAAAAAACTTTATTAAGGCTATTCCCTGGCGTATAATGAGAGCTATGCTGTGAGAAAGGATAGTCGAAACAAAATGAAACAGGCAGAGCTGAGATACTATATTTCCATCAATGTAAACGGCCAACATCCATTGATGAGGTCAGCGCAGGGCTACACTGAATATTATAGTGAAGCACTGGAATTCTCCGATCTTTTTGATGCCTATCGTTTTGTTGAACGGCACGGTTTGGAAAAACTGGCATCCATCATCACACGGCCAACCTAATCGTGCGATTGCCCCTCTATTATCGACTTCCTATCGGGAGCCATACTTTAGCAACAACTGTTGTTACTGGTACAAATGGTTCGTCCCAGTAACGGGAATCATAGGAGTCATCCGCATTGTCTCCCAGCATGTAGTAGGAGCCTTCGGGTACAGACATGTTGATTCCGTTATGCATGACCACATTCCCACCAACCGCTGCAATACGCTTGACAAAAAGATTCCCGCCATGGCAAAAGATAACAACGTCTCCGACTTCAAAGCTGCCTTTGATTCGTACACCGAGGATCAAGCTACCAGCTTCGAGCGTCGGTTTCATAGAGTTAGTAGGCACATAGCCCAGGATAAAAACCGTGCGAAACATAACGAGTACAAGCAGCGCCGCTATAACAGGCAGCAAACGGCTTAGACATAACTTTTTTTTCCTCATTTTGGATACCTCTAAATAAGAAAACAGGACAACGGAAGGGAGACCGCATGAGAAAGTAGCAAGTCTTTCGACTTTTAGAATCCGTCGGAATGATTGAATTGATAGGACAAATCAAAGAATAATTATTGTGAACCAATACCGTGGTATTTGCTGCGAGTTCTACAAGAAGTACTGGTTCTGAGTGGAACTGATGAAGCAAGGGCTGAAAAGCAGCTTTTCACGAGAGTCCTGGAAGAATGCTTTATGACTCAGCCTGTAAAACAGCAGCCCAAGTTGTCAATATTCTAAAAGTAGAACATACACTACCCTTGCGGGATGGTGTATGTTCTACTAATGCACAGATAAGGGATGGCAACATCTATTTAGTAATACGAAAATCCGGAACTACAGTTACTCCTCACCTATATTCACTTGAATGATTTTTCTGGTAGGATAATTTGTCACTTGCAGCCAGATACTGCTTTGCTCTAAACCATTCCATTCAGAGGACGTGAATCGATATCTATACAGATCAAATGGCAGCAAAATATCACATGAGGCGCCATCCTGTAACCGAATCCCGGTGGCACCGTCCAATATAGGATTGACCACACCCAAGAGATCCCAATCCATATTCATGAGCATATCCGTGGTGTATAATGATAGTTCCGTTAAAGGGAATCCTTCTGCGGGACTATTCTGCTGCGAAACAGTAACGCTGACCAATGCGACCTTATCGGGGATCCGACTTCGATCGGTCCCGTCATACTGCAAAGCTGAAGTATAGGCACGATAATCTACAATTTCAAAACGGTTGACCCGAAGCATATAGCCTTCAGCCGCCAAATTATACCCGACAAAATCCGGCGCAATAGGAACGATTTCTCCAACGGAGTATGTCTTCTCTGTATTGGCAGACCATCGTTGACGATAATCCTGATTAATTGCTTTATAGCGGATCATCCAAACAAAGAGCACTACTGCCGCAACGGAGAAAATCAGCCAGAATTTCTTTTTGTCTTTCATTTGCCTATCACCGATGTTACCCTTCCCGCTTGCATTTGAATAACAACATCCGATACGCTCTGCACAAAGTCAGCATCATGGCACGCAACGACTACTAATGCACTGCGCTGACATTCTTTACGAATCAACTGTGCGATCATAGCAACGCCCTGCTCATCCAGTGCATTTGTGGGTTCATCCAAAATCAGCAGATCGGGCTTTTCCATCAAGGCCGCAGCAATACCCAGACGTTGTTTCATGCCTAATGAATATTTTTTGAAAGTCCGTTTATCATTCGGGTCCAGGCCAACCGCTTGCAGGGTGTTATGGATGTCGGAGACCGAGATCAGCTGTTTTAGACCGGCAAGCAGCTCCAGGTTTTTTTGCCCGGTATACTCGTCAATAAATGCGGGACTCTCGATCATCACGCCCACAGATTCAGGGAAATCCAGATCCTTCCCCAGGCGACGATCATTTACTGAAACACTGCCCTCTGTCGCATAGATCAACCCACACATCAGACGTAAAAGCATCGTTTTACCCGATCCATTTTCCCCTTGCAATCCGTAGACTTTTCCGCTTTCAAAATTCAAACTGATGTCTTGCAGCACGACCGCTCTGTGAATGGTTTTTGTGACATGATCCACCACAATATTCATCGTATCACCGTCCTATTTTTCAAGAGATATGAGGTCTTTTCTTTGTATCAGTAAATATCCTGCGCCTATTGATAAGAGCAACAGTAGCAGTGTAAACACCAGTTCTTTACGATAACTCAATCCATTTGCATCAAAAAGCTGGTATCGCATCACCATCGCTCCGTTGCCGACCAACCATTCAATGGGGAAATATGCGGCAGCAATATATGTGACAAAGCATATTAGAAAGCTGATGGCCGGACGGGCCACAAGGTTTAAGAGTGTTTGCAGCATACATACCGCCGTAAGCGTCACAAACGGAAGGAGCAAAGCGTATAGGATAACACTTGCCGGCGTGAGTGAAATTGTCTCTCCACACAAGACCTCCGAAAACAAGAATGCGGTGATTTCGGGCGTGTTGTTCAGGCCGAAGGTAACGGGTGTCAGAATCGCTGTGCCTATTATGGCAATCATTTCACAGGCAAAGTATAAAGTACAGCTTGCTATGCACCATATACACTTAGACAGCCACCATTTCCCACGCGATGTGCGTAGGAAAACTTGCTGACCTTGTACACTGATACCTTGCGCAGGATATGCTGCTGTTATATACAGGCAAAAGCCGCACACAATCAGCCATTCGATGGGGACCGACACCTTTTCTTCCATAGAGCCGTGTTGTATGATTGCCATGCCGCGAAATAGACACAGCATATAGTCGCCAATTGAACCCCGGCTTGAAATGGATTCCACATTGCAATAGAATTGCACAGAGCGATATACTGCGAATAAGCGCATGGAAAAGAGGAGAGTGGCAATCAGATAGTTTCTCCTTTGCAATCCCTGCCGCAGATCATAGCGCAACAGCCTATAAAACCTCATGTCTGTATTTCCTATATATCCCCGTAAGAACAGATACGAATGTCAAAAGAATAAGTTCCGCAAGTATGATCCATGTGGGACTGGGATTTGTACTTGCCAAATTGCACAGCCTTAAAGGCGAGAGCTCTATATACCAGTTCATTGCGTCGGCAAGCATGGGGGTAATGAAATCAAGTAATAGGAACAGCAGAAGTGGAGTTGCTGTCACAAAGAATCGGTGTTTTACCTTATGCCCGACGATAATGCACAGACTGGCCGCAACGCCGCCCCAGAAAAACTCAATAACGCACCAGATGATTGCATGCAGCCAAGGGTGGGTATAGTATAGCTTCGCCAAAAAGGCTGTGCCTGAACAGAATCCTGTAATAGGCAGTGCAACCCGAGGAATACAGGCGGGACATACCATCGCGGATGCAAACAGATCCGTAGTTACCGGCAATGCAATAGCAATGCCGCCACTAACAAATACAGCCGCCATTTTGGCTGTTAGGTATTGAGAATACGGAACTCTGGTAAGAATATTATTTGTCATATGAGACCTGTTGTCCTCATACAATGACCACCCATAAGGCATAGCAGCCAAAAATGGCCAAACGGCATAGAAGACTACAGCCCCGACGGTGACTCCGTTGACGCCGATCCAATTGACAAATAAGCTGCACCCATCATATCCGCCCGGGGAATGTGCATAGGATGCGCCTAAGTCACTGACGGTAATTGCAGTTTGAACCAAATCAGCTATGACAAGAATAAAACCGATCAGCAATGCACTGCGCATCATTTTGTTGTGAAATGCTTTCCACATTTCGGTTCTAATACAGTTCCCCATTATGTTATTCCTCCGCTAATGTTTACTGCTCCATCTCGGCTTGTTTTGAACGCTTTGTATTTGATTTACTGTCAGGGCGTTGCATCCTTATACGAGTTTGCGCTATCAGGGCTCCATTCACCGGACATGGTTTCACCAAAAAGATTGGGGCACGAGAAGGAGAGCGTTGCCCAGCGATAGCCGTCCTCATTAATGAAGGAATGGATACTGTACTTATTCCCGTTGTGACATGTCACATAATTCACGCGAGTTCCGCCAGATACAGTACAGTTATTCATCGATCCGTTTTGTGCGGATCCACCAAGGGCTCTTGCTCTGATGTGATCGCGCTTTCCGTCACGATAATAAAAATACACAGCTGATGAATCATCTTTTGTTCTGGGTGTAAGACGATGGTAGGAATACACATTTACACTAAAACCAGTGATTGTTGTGTCGGCTGTAGATGCAAACGCAGGAACAGCCATTGCTGCGCATACGAGAAACGCCATAATCAAGGTAATAATCTTCTTCATTTTTATTTCCTTTCTTTGTACATGTTTGGGTTTCTTATGTACTTATGTAATTAATATGATTCAATCATTGGAATCACCCTCATTCTGTCAACCGCTGTATACATGGACTGTAATATAGAATATTCATCTATATTACAAGTTACCTATTATGCTGTTGCAGTAGCGGGATTCACATAAAAGCTTTGCCCATCAACTGTGCATACTACTTTTACTGTATATGTTTTCCCTTTTGTTACCTCATGAGAGCCTGTGATAAGCAGATACGATGTCCCGTTACCGCTCCAGGAGTCGATCATCGTACGGCCTTGCCATAATTGAAGTGTTGCATGGATGGTTTTTCCAGGCTTGGCGATAGACACTCTGCATGTAGCTGTTGTTCCATTGATGGTGATTGAAGCCGACGGCGTAGCTGCTTGTACGGATGTAGCTTGCGCTGTCGCGGAGCAGGATAACAACAGGATCAATGCAAGGATGAGAGAAATCGTCTTTTTTTTCATAAATACACCCCCTTTCTCTATTCTTCTAAGCATTAGGACGGAGAAAGGGGGTGCTTTTTGGACACCATAATTACATGATTTTATTATTTTGTAGGAATCGACAAAATAAGGGATTGCGCTATGTGCACTATGTCCTCGTTGCTGATATTTCCCTGTATATTAAACACAACCTGATTCGCTTCGTCCACCCATATTAAAGCTTTTTCTGGTGAAGTTTCATTGCCAATGTATAAATCCGCTGGAATTCCGTTGATATCGACTTTGACTACTTCGCTATACTCCTGTGCTGTTGTGCTCATGCTGGTATGCTGCATCAAGGTATATTCAACAGAAAACATTTTTTCTCCGGTATCGTTGGCATATACGCGAAGACAATAATCGCTATCTTGATAGTTATCTACCAGCGAAAATCCGTCCGGTATCCACGACGGCTCATAACAGATGTGATCTATTTCATTATCTTCGCTATTGAAAAGATAGATCGTTATGCTCTCGTAGATTTCTTTTATCCATTGGAAGGCGCGCTCTCTTGCCTGTATATCAACTGTCAGCCATGTGCTGACAGACAGAATCGTCACAATTAATATTACCGCAGCCCGCTGCCATATTTTATGCGCAACAACCCTACGCTTGCTTTTTTTTCGTAATATCTCCATGCTATGTTCAAAATCATCGGAAAATACATGTTCGCATTCACTGGGAGACGGGAATGAAGTAAGCATGGACTCTGCTACACGCTTTGCCGCGTTGGCCAGTTCCTGTTCTGACCATGCAATGTTTGACATTTTACGCATCTCCTTTCAAATGTTTTTGCAAAGCGGCCTTGGCTCTCCAAAGCTGCTTTTGTGCGGTATCCTTTTTTATATGCAGCATAGATGATATTTCTCGTACAGAGTATCCATTATAATAGCGCAGCAATAGGATATCACGATAGGCAGCCGGTAATCGTGCCATAGCATCGGCCAAACCATGATCACCAGGCAATGGGATTTCGATGCCATAGGTACTCTCCCAAAATTCCATATCTACCAGTTTTGATCGGCTGCGAATGATATCTATTGCTTTCCGTTCTGTAATAATAACGATATAAGCTCTAGTTTTTGGACATTTGACATCCGATATTTTTTTCAGATTCTCAATAAGGGATAGAAACGCCTGATGTACTGCATCCTCGGCATCAAATTCATTCTTCAGAATTTTCATGGCAACATGGAACATCAAGCCCTTGTACATTATGTAAAGCTGTTCAAACTTGGATTTATCTTCGTCGCTTTCTATCATCTGTAAGTAGATAATCAACGAAATTCCCTCCTACAATAATGATGTCATTATATGTCGTTAATTATATCATCACACGATGTAGAATACAAGGTTAAGCAGCTTGCTGACAGGCACCGGGAGCTGAGCAAGGCGAAGAATCGCATTGCTGAGATTGACACATTGCTCAGGAGTCAGTAACTGGTACTGGATGACAGTTACAAATTACAGTAGCTAATAAAGGCTAAAGTATCGTTCCGACGAGAAGGAAGCGAAAGACGGCATGTCCGCCGAGGATGCGGCATACGAGAGAAAAGTGAGGATAGGCAATACCCTCCGAGCTCTTTTCCCGATACTTGCATTTGTGCTTTTCGGGGTGCTCATCATGCTTCTCCAGGGCGGAAGATTCTGATCATAGGAGCTATTGTTTGTTCTTTCTCTGTCTTAATACCCTCCGATAGAGTGAGTCCTTCTGGATGCGCCATGGTGACGCTACCCTCGTGACAACTCGAGAGCGCACCTTTCCCTTGGTGGGAGGTGCGCTCTGTCTGCGTTCATTTGATGCGATACAGGCTGCTGGTCAGGCTGCCATTGGGACGACGGCGGTGGGTGCGTTCCAGAAAACCATGATGTTCCAAGTCACTTAATGCCCGCTGCACAGTGCGGCGGGACAGCTTCAAGTCCTCCGCGATCCTGCGGACGCTGGGCCAGCAGGTGCCGTCGGCGTTGGAGCGGTCCTTGAGGTACATATAGACCGTCTTGGCCCGATGGGATAGTTCCTGATCCGCATAGATGCTTCCAAAGTAACTCATGTCTTTGTGTCCTCATTGTAAAGTCCCATTGCCGAATAGGGGCTTCTCCTCTCGGCAACAGGTGCTTGCTGCACCTGCGTAGGTTGGGTGCCCTTCTTTCCGTAGGCCCGGTCGATGCGGAGGAATAGCTCCTGTCGACTGGCGTAGGTTACAGGTCGAGAGGCATGCTCCGGGGTAATATATGGCGCACCGAAGGTAATGCCCCAGTCCAGAAACAGGCGCAGCTTTGTCTGCATAGGATGCGTCCCCGTTTTCATGACCACAAAGCTGCCCTTGGGGATGGATTTCAGTTCGTCCGGCGTCATGAGGGGCCGCTCCATCATCTGCAAGCTCTGGCTTGGATCATTCTTGCTTCTGCTGACCGAGCCGGACAATACCGTGCGGCTGCCCAGTGCCTTGGAGAGCTGCTCCGCCGTCTGGCTGTTGGGGGCGAAGCCGCCGAAGATGGTATCCTGGCAGTTATCGGTCAATATCTCTGCCCCCTCTCGCCCATAGTTTTTCTCCAGCTGCGCCAGCGCCTGGATGATAGGCACCATGGTCAGCCCACGGGAGCGTCCTGCGCTGAACAGCGGCAGGATGTCAAAGGCGGGCATGGTCCCCAGCTCGTCGCAGAAGAACACAACACGACCAGGCAGCCGCCCGCCGTTTTCATCCGCCACGGCAAACAGCTCCCGTTCCAGCGTCTGGATCATCAAGCCTGCCATGAAATTTTTGGTCTGATCCTCCTCCGGCAAGATCAGGAAGATAGCGGACTTCTCCGACGCAAACCGCTCGGCGTTCATGGTGCTGTCAAAACACAGCACCTGCTCCAGCTCGGAGTCCAGAAAGGCGTTGAGGCGAGACAATACCGTGCTCATGACCGAGGCCATAGCCTGGTCGGATGTGTTCAGCGCCGCCCCGGCAAACCACCGTGCCTTGTGCTCCGGGGGCAGCTTTTCCATGAGGATGGTAAACCAGTTTTTGCCCCGTACCCCCGAGGGAGCCAGCAGTTCCTGCACCAGCTTGAACACGGACACGATGTGCCGCCGCTCCTGTTTTCTTTCCGGCGGCAGAAATTCTGCCAGCAAGAGCACCACGGAAGTCAATAGTCCCTCTGCGGCATCGTAGAAATAGGCGTTCTGGCCGTAGTCTGCATCCCCATTCGGTGACACGATGGTCTTGGCCAGGATCTTGGCGTACTTCTCCGCCTTGGCACGGGCGGCAAGACTGCCGGTGGCCTGCGCCGCATCCATGTAGTGGTTGATGAGCGTCATGAGGTTGTAGCCATCTGAGCGGGTAGGATTTCGCAGATCCACCACGGATACATGGTAGCCGTAGTATTTTTCCGCAATGGCGCCGTAGTTGCGAGCTAAGTCACCCTTGGTATCCAATGCCAGAAAGCTCATGCCGCTGGCACAGGCGTATTCCAAATTGGGATATAGAAAGTAGGCCGTTTTGCCCACGCCGGATGCGCCGATCATAAGGCAATGCACATCGTCCTTATCCACCAGTGCGGTGATGCCGTGCTTATGGCTGATGCTGCCCAGCACCAGCCCCTGCACTTCCGGGCGGTGCAGCCCTTTGCGCCAACTTGCCGCTTGGAACGGCACGAGGGCATAGGTCTTGCGGATCTCTGCGTCAGTGGCCCAGCGGGCCGTGCCATGCTGGCCGTCGCCTACGGTTTTGGATTTAATGTTGTTGAGGGTGTAGCGATTGTTCAGCAGCGTCAGGCAGCCTATGACCGCCGCCATGACGCCGCCCGCTGCAAGGAGGATCCATAGAGCATCTGTCACGAGTTTTCTCCTTTCCTTTTTTATGGATCTATGTTACTATTATCGTGTAAAACTAAGGGAGGGACAGTACATGAGTCATCTCGTTGCCTCTGAATATAAATGTTTTGAGGATATACGCAGGACCCGTCCCGACGGGTCTGAATACTGGTGTGCCAGAGAATTGGCCCCGGTTTTGGATTATGCAAAATGGGAAAATTTTGCCAAGGTCATCAAACGCGCTATGATCGCCTGTGAAAACAGCGGCCACGACACAGCTGCCGATTTTCCTGAGGTTAGGAAAATCGTTAAAGCCGGCGCAACGACAAAAAGCATTGTCGACTATGAATTGTCCCGCTATGCCTGTTATCTGATCGTGCAGAACGGCGATCCGCGCAAAGAGGTCATTGCTTTGGGGCAAACCTACTTTGCTATCCAAACTTATCGGCAGGAGGTTGCGGACCGATTTAATCAGTTGGACGAAGACAGCCGTCGGTTGGTCGTTCGCGGCGATATAAAACAGTGGAATCAGCTGTTGGCCGAGGCCGCACGGAATGCCGGCGTGATCACAGCGGATGAGTTTGCCGTATTCCAAAACGCCGGGTACATGGGATTGTACGGCGGCATGACCGTGGACGACATACATCGGAAGAAAAATTTGGAAGTAGGGCAGAAGATCCTTGACTATATGGGCAGCACGGAACTGATCGCAAATCTGTTCCGTATTTCCCAAACAGAGGAAAAGCTTCGGAAGGATGGCGTGGATAGCGCTGATACCGCCACTGCCGTGCATTACAAAGTCGGCAGTGAGGTCCGCGAGGCTATCGAAAAAATCGGCGGCACAATGCCGGAAGATCTGCCTACACCCGAAAAGAGCATTGCCCAGCTAGAAAAAGAACAGCTCCAGCGACTAAAACAGCAGGCGCTGGATGGGCAATTGATGTTGGATGAATGAATTTACCCCGACAGCCTTATGCTGTCGGGGTTTTCGCTTTGCCCCGCTTTGCCCGCAGGTCATCGTTCCAGTCCTTCCCCTCCGGGCGCAGACGCTCCACATCGTAGCCCATATCCTCCAGGGTATCCAGCATACCGTCGCAAGCATCCTCACCCGCCTCGTCATTATCCAAACAGAGGTACACCGTGTCCAGCTTCGGGTTCTGCCGCAGGCGCTCCAGTACGGGCTGGATGGAGGTGCCGCAGCAGGCCACATAGCTGTGCTCCAGCCAACCTGCCGGGTAGAGGGTAATGTGAGACAGTAGATCAATGGGTGCTTCAAAGACATAGAGGGAACGGTCCGTCCCGTTTTTGTGGAAGCTGTGTTTTATGTCGCTGCTCTCCACATTGATGCGGAATACTTTGCCTTGGGAGCCGGTGCTGCGCAGATGTGCATGCCGGGCTTCTCCGTTTTCATCCAGACCGACAAACACGCAGTTGTGGTGTGGGTCGTCCTCATAGAGCAGCTTCTCCTGCACAAACGCCGTGACCACATCCCGGTCAATGCACCTGTGCTTGGTGAGATAGGCATACATCCTGCGCATAGTCAAGTAAGGCTTCGGCAGGGCAAAGGGCTTTGGCTCCTGCGGCTCCGGTTCCTGCTTTGCGATGGGAATAATGCCCTGTCCGTCCCGGCCCAGCAGTATGGACACCGCTTCGGGATAGGTCTTGTCGTAGAATTGCTGCACGAAGCTGATGGCGCGTCCGCCTTTCCGTGCGGCATGGTCATACCACATCGGTCCGCGCACGGTGATGCTGTGGTCGCTGACCAGCCGGTACTCCCGTCCGGCCATAATGAGTTTCTCGCCTCGATCCAACAGAAAAGACGGCAGGTCAACCTCGTTGGCCTGCCGTTTCTCTGCGGATGTGAAATATACAAATTTGCCCATGCATTTCCCTCCTTGCATTATCGCATGGTGTTGTCGTTGACATGGTGGAGCTGCTCGTCCTCATGATCGTTCCGCTTGTGGCCCATGGCCATGCGCTTCTCCTGTAACCGCCTGCGGCGCTTGGAGTCAATACGCAGCGCAGGTGGGATGACCGGCATACTCGTCCTAAATATCTGCCCCATATGATGCAGCAGCCGCATGACCGCATTTGCCGGAATATGCCTTGCAGACACAGCTTCTCCCACTGGCTGCACATCAGCAGAGCCACGGATGGGCGGCGTTTTCTCTGTCGATTGCTTTTCCCCCGGCTCCACACTGTCAGCAGACGGGGAAAACGAGATATCCTCTGCCTCTCGGATGATCCAGTTTTTAAGAGAGCGAAACTCCTTCCGCTGCGTTAGCGGCTGGCGGGGTGGCGTGTTCTGCCCATAGTAGCCCGCAATCTCGTCTTTCAGCTGCCACCATTGGTCGTAGCAAGCCGCCACCTCCGGGAGCTGCGCCAGCCGCTCCACAATGGCATCCACCTGTGCCTTGACCGATTTTGGCAGATAGGAATAGACATGTTTGCCGCCGACCTGCGCCAGTGCCTGGGAGAGTTCTTGCAGCTCTTTCGCAAGCCCGGGGTCATCGGCGGCACCGGTTTCCAACGCCCGAATGCGCTCTAGTAACAATGCCTTGGCGGTTTGTATACTCTCCTTGTAGGCAGCATCCTTCCGAATGTAAAGCTCCGTCATCTCGTCCCGAAAAATTTCGTTCGTCATCTTGGACCGAATCGATGCGATCCCCTTCTGCGTTAGAAACCCCACCTTGGGATCGTCCGACCACGCCATCATGTGTATGTGCGGATGGTGTCCCTCGTCGTGATATGCCGCATACCAACGAAACTTCTCCGGTGGAATACGCATGGCCTCCGCAATGGAGTGGCTCTCCTGCTTCAATAGGTTCTGCCATGCGGCTGCTTTGCTGTATCCCAGGCGCTCCGCATCCTCCCGCCGCAGGGAGAAAATGAAGGTCCACACTTTTCCGGCGTGAGTCTCCAGTTCGCTTTTTGCCGCCTTAAGATCCGTGACATCTTCTGCACTGAATAGCCCGTGACCGCCGCGCTTTTCCGCCCGGGGTCGGTTGGCGATGTAGGCCATATAGCCGCTCTCGGATTCCAATTCATGCAGATGCGTGTCCAGCGCTGCAACAATAAACGCAGACGCCGTACCCCGGTTGGGTGTCTGCAGGTAGTCGGCGTACTCGAAGAGCTCCTTTGCGTCCGGGAAGTCCTTCAGCAGTTTTGTGAGGAACTGCATCTGTTTTTTAGTCACCGGTTCGGTGCTTTGAAGGACCTCCACGCCGTCTCGCTTGGCAACATACTCCATGTATCTTGCCGCACGACCTCCTTGGATGTACCCGCTTTTCTGTATCAGCCGTGCCATCGGTTACTCCTCCCGGTGGAACAGAAGCACATCCCTAAAAGAGATGTTTCCATGCGTACCCGCCACCTCCCGGACACTGTTACCGCGCATTTTGTTGTACTCGTCCCGGGTCATGTCTATGTCGCCGCCCAGCAGATGGTTGGTCATGTTGTGCTCCACCACCAGCTTGAACAGCAGCTTGCCCAGCCTGTCGCCGAACACACCCAGTGTGCCCTCCAGCATCTCCTGTAGCGCACGGGGCAGATACGCACTTGTCCGCTCGGCGTGCAGACGACCGCAATACTGCCGCAGCGCCTTCTCCACAAACTCGTTGCGAGTAGGGCAGTTATCCAGCTTATAGAATGCGTCCACCTCTTGCCACACCTCGTCTGACAGCCAGACAGAGTGTCGGCTTTTTCCGTTTTTATCCATTGAACTGCACCTCCTTCCATTGAGAGTCAGAGCCTCCCAAAGGCCCTGCAAACACGGGGCAAACAGGCATTTTTACAAGAAATAGCGCCAAAGCATATTCGTCTCCGCATGATCAGCGTCAATTTCAAAGTGGCACAAACCTCCGTGGCAGTCCGCACTGCGGGCTGCCGTAAGGGCCAATGGCGCAATAAAGCGCCAAAGGCTTTCTCCTGCCCCGATTTCGGCGCACCGAAAATCGGCCCAAAACCTCGCTCAACCTGCCAGGGCGCTATCCTTACCCTCCCGCGCTCCCACGAGGCCACACAGCGGCCCACAGGGGTGGACACGGGGCATCTCCTACTCGGCATCTCAGCCGACATATATCGGAGGCGAAAAAAGAGAGCCGCACCAATTGGCACGACTCTCCAAATAGAATATTCGGTTTCACATCTCCAGCACTGGCGAAGTGTGCTGCTCCTGCTCCATCAGAAGTTCCAAGCTGTAATCCAAAATCTTCTCCTTGCGCTCGGTCAGCATGGTCAGGTAGAATTCACGCTGGATCGGCAGTAGTTCCGGGACATTTTCAAAATAGATATTTTGCGCGAAGATAATCAGCCTGCTCCTGCGTGATGGCATTGCTCCACTGATTGGAGTTAATCGCACTATACAATTCTCCCCACAGACAGTCCATATAAGACACCTTGTCCTTTTCGCCCTGAATGTACTCACGAAGCGCTTTATCCAGACTGGCAGGCAGATTCTTTTCCAAATAGGTTCGGTCAGTCGGCTTGCCGCCATGCATTTGTGGTTTCTCCACGGTCAGCGTAATGAGCTGTTCCATCGGGATATCCAGTGTGGAGGATAGCTTCATGAGTGTACCGGCACTGCATCGGGAGAGCGTTGTCTTGCCGGAGCAGATGTCCGCCAGCGTTGCCCAAGGCACACCGCTTTTCTTGGAGAGCTGGTAGCGGGAGAGGTTCTTTTCCCGCAGTATCTGTTGGATCGTCATATACATCACCGCTCTTATTATATCGGTGCGCCGATAATCAGTCAAGAGAAAACCTTGTAAACCTCTGCCTGCCATGCTTACATCTGCATTTCAGGAGTCTGTGATCCACTCTCCCGAAGCTGCCGGGCGTACTCGTGCAGGCTCGTGCCGGTCTGCTGCTGGTAGAACGCCTCCATCTTGCGTGCCAACACCTCCTGCTCAGCGGCGTTGAGGTGATAGCTCCAGTTCTCTTCTGTGCCATCTCCTTTGCAGAGATTCAGCTCCAGTGTATCACAGAGACGGTCTTTCTCGATGTCGTAGTTGGCATAGATGTTGAGCCAGTCATCGTTCTGATCGGTGCAGACGAATGTACCGAAGGCGGCATCCACATCGAAGTCCGCCTGCAGATAAAAGCTGAGCTTGCCATCCGATTCGATGATCTCCTCACCGAAAGAAAAATTCCGTGCAGAGAGATGTCCCGCCGAGGTGATCTCTTTGCCATTCAGATGATCCAACAGTTTGCGCCACTTATCATCGCCAGATGCGAATTGCGACCGGGTGGCGTGATAGACCGCCACCGATACATCACGCATTGCCCAGGTCTGCCAACCATCTATAATGTGAACAGCGGAGAACTCCCGCTTGTCGAAGTTCACATCGAACAGGCCGCGCACCTTTCCGGTGTTCTCCATGCGAGGGGCTGTCAGGGCATCAAACTCTTTTGCTGTGATGGGCTGCCCGCCGAAAAACATTCCGATGAATTTGTCTGGCGCCACGCCGTTGCCCTTCGTAACATAACCGCGCAGCTTTTTCCCGACCGCCAACAGTTCCTCACCGGGCGAGGTTTTGAAGTACCATTCCTGGCCGCATTCCGTCACATGGTAGGCGGCATAAGTTCGGGCAGCTTCTTCCTCCGCACGCTGTGCGGCAGCTTCCGACTGGATTGCACGGCTGATGCGCTCATACTCACGCTGCGGAAGCTGATTACAAAGCTCGTCCAGCACAGTTTCCAAATGCTCCTGCAGCGTCTCACCCTTGAGGTGCTTTTCAATGGCCTTCTTCCACCTCCGGTCCAGCCACAGGACGATTTCTTCATGCTGTGCCATGCTCATCGCCCTCTTTCTGCTTCGTTACGGATGCTTTTGCAGGCCGCCTGGGTCTGGCCGCAGGAGCAGACTTACTGTCCACATACTCCCGCACCGCTTCCGGGACTTCCGATTCATAGAGCTGCTGCAGCACATCCTCCATGCGCCGCTGCACGGAAGACCGCTGCTTGCGGAGCACAAACTCCAGCGCATCCAATTTGGCTGCGTCAAATCCAATGGTGATATTCTTACTTTCCAATTTCCGTTCCTCCTTAGTCATACTTGATCCCCGGCACCTCCAGCCAGTGGCTCCAGCCCCGGCCCTGGAGCTTCGTTTTTACCACGCCGTACCGTGTGTCCATGGCCTCTATGACCTCACCGCTTCCAATATATACACCGATGTGCCCGGACTTCCACACGGCCAGTCCCGGCGTGTCGGGCATGGTCTCAATGCTGCCTTTGCGCCCAGCGTTATAGTACATACCGTCCGCACCCACATCGGGCATACCATTGCTGCCGTACTGGATCTCCATGGTCTCGGTGTTCATCCAGCCGTACCCCTTGATGAGCCCCACGCAGTCGGTGGTGCGTCTGTTCAGCCAATGGGAACGGATGAAGTTGGCTTCATCCCCTACGCCCTCCGGGTATTGCGAGATCTTATATTGCAGCAGCTCCGGCGTCAGCACTTGGCCGAAGGTACCCCATACATAGCCCCAGCCGGAGTTCCATGCGTTGGCGGCATAGATGGCCAGGTCTGCACTGTTCTTTGTGGCAGGGTCTGTAAACAGAGATGCCTCCAGTTCCATCGGCGCATTGCCGCCCGGCTCATAGGCCCCGTTATAGGTACCGCCGCCCGCGCTGCCCATGACCATGGAATAGATCTTCACGGCATTGGAGCGTTCCTCCGCCGTGACCGCACGGCCCCGCCACACGGATAACTGCGCATAGACTTCTTCCATAGGAAGCGGTACGGCCACTTCATAGGTTTCGCCCGTCTCCTCCCGCCCCCTCGTCTCCGTTTCACAGAAGCAAGCCACGAACGCCTCCGCGTCTGTCTGCGACAGCGTATCCGCTCCAAAGCAGAGGGCAAAGAAAACAGCCTTGACCTGTATTGGATCAAGTCTGTTTCCCTCGGCTTTCTGATTGACTTCGGCTACCGCCGCATCCAAATGGGAGAAGGATCCCCGCATCTGTGTGAGCTGCATCCGGTATTCTGCCGGGACACTTGCGGACAGTTCCGTTCCATAAAATGCCGCCGATACGACAGCGCCGTTGTGCTCGGCTGTGCCGGAACCTACACAGCACAAGAACGCCACCAATAAAATCACCGGCGACAAAATCGCCGTCAGCATCCACCCCACTGTCCTGCGGCCCTTTTCGCTGGTCAGCACGGCGGCCGCCAAACGAACAAGCTGTGTACTCATGCAAGGTCACCTCCTCCATCACCGCCCGCCAGCCGAGCCAAACAGCACCGCCTTGTGCGTCGGTGCTTTCACCTCCAAATGGTACCGTTCCATGCCGCACTTATACAGGCACTCGCCACGCCTTGCCCGCTGGATGAGTTCAAACTCCGCCTCGTCCAGCTGCAGCATGTCCATGTAAAATTGCTTACCGATGGAGCCGGGATTGAACAGGAACTGATGGGGCGGGATAGCAAAAAGCGGTTTTGTCATCTCCCGCACACCCTCCTGGTCGAAATCTTCCAGGTTTTGAGAAGCCATTACCAGCGCCGAGTCCCGCTTGCGCACACGCTTCAGACAGTTGCGGATGTACTCAATGGCCACCGGGTTAGACAGCCACAGGTACAGCTCATCCAGCACCGCTACGGTATTGCCGCCCGTCAGCAGCCGGTCCGACATATACGCCAGCACATTGAACAGCAGGGCATTCCGCAGGCTCTTGGCCGCCGTCAGCACACCGCCTACGCCGAACACCAGAAAACGGTCACCGGAGATATTGGTGTGTCCGTTGAAGAACGGCGCATCCGCCCCCACACATAGAGAATGCAGGCCCAACAGCACCTCCTGCAGCAGCTCCTGCGTATACAGCGCACCCGGCTTGTATTGGGCCAGCTCCTCTTGCATGAGGTCATACAGATCGGAGAGGATGGGGTAGTCCCCCGGTGCAAGCTGGCGCAGGTCCGTCTCCTCCGTAATGCCCCAACGGGCATATAATTTGGACAGCATGATCTCTATGGTGTCCAGCTGTGGGTCGGAGAAATCTTTGTACGCCAGGAAGAAGTCTTTCAAAAAGGAGATGTGCCGAGCCAGTAGAGTGGACTTGCGAAATGTCTCCGGGGCTGTCTTGTCGGTGTCCTCGTTCCAGCTCCGCACTTCCAGCACATTGATGCGCTTTTCTCCGGCCATTAGGTCAATGAAGCATCCACCTAAGTTTTCGCACAACTCCTCCAACTCGTGCTCAGCGTCCAGAGCAATCACCGACTTGCCCGCTTCCAGCATATTGCAGATCAGCAGCTTGATGAGATAGCTCTTGCCCTGGCCGCTGTTGCCCAAGATAAGAATATTGGCGGAGGTCTTGTCGCTGTCCCGGCGGTCAAAGTCCACCACGATGTTGCTGCCGTATTTGTCCTTTCCAATGTAAAAGCCGTTGGGATCTGTCTTGCCGGAGTAGTTGAAGGGATAGAGATTGGCCACGCTGCCGGCGGGGAGTACCCGCTCAAACTCCCGGCCCAGCACATTACTGCCCACAGGGCTGACGCAGCAGAATCCCTGCTTTTGCCGCAGGAGCAGCTTGTCCACATTCAGCTTGCAGCGCACCAGCTCCGTCAGTACATCCGTCTGGAGCTGACGAAGCCGTTCCTTGCTGTCCGCCGTCATCTCCAAATACACGGCACAGTGGACCAGCGGCTCATGCTCCCGGTGCATTTTATGCACCAGCTCTGCCACATCCCGCAGATTGCTCTCCGCCGCCACTGCCTGCCGCAGCTTGTTGGGGTCCGAGCCGTCCAGCTTGTTTTTCTTGTTGGCATTGTCGATGATCCTGTCCTCCTCGCCGGGGGACACCTGCCGGCAGTAAATGCGCAGCGTCACGCCGCTTTTTTCGCCCAGCTCCCGCAGGAGCGCCTGGGCCTCGGTGCTGGCCGGATATTCCCGCAGCGCCCACACGCAGCGGTAGGTGCTGCCGAAGATGTAATGGTCCACCTCGAATTTCACAATCCCCGGTGCGATGCAATCCAGATAAGTGCGGAGAAACGCTTCCTGTTGGGAAGGGGCCTTTTTAGAAAATGGATTCTTCATTTTTCCTCCTCACCACATATATAGTTCCATGTACGGCTTCAGTTCCGGTTCCTGCCCGGTAAACTGTTCCGGCTCCTGAAACATCTGCGTATACCGCTGTATCTGCTCCTCCGTCAGGGAGCAGAAGCCCCCTGCATGGTCATCTCCCGCCAAAAAGAAAGGCCCGCAGATGATATCATCTCCCAGCCGTCGGTTGGGCTGCATGCCGTTCAGTTTTCCCTCATCGTTACAACAGAGGACAACGCCGTCTCCCATAGAGAGAGGCTGGAACAGACCCTCTACCTCCCGCTGGATGGCTTTCAGGCCCTCCTCCATCTCTTTCGCATACGGAGCTTTTCCCGGCTCCACTTTCAGAATTCGCATTTCAAACCTCCGTTTCCGCTGTCAGCCACTGCGCCCCGTCTACAAAGGAGAATACCTCGTGGGTGGCGTCCTGCTCAAAATAAATAGCCAGCAGCTCCAGAAGCTGCTGGCCCTCCGCACGCTGAACGACAAATCCGCAGTCCCGGAACTGCTGCTCCAAGGACGCATAGTTCATGGCCCCGTCCGTTTTTCTGCGCCGCAGCACGAAGCAGAACTCACGGGAGGAGGCCATGGTGGTCTGGACGCTGTCCAAATGCTGGCGATCCTGCACCAGCAGCCCACGGATGGCGGGCATGTCTTCCTCCTCCAGCCGCTGCCGGTAGAACTGGCGGTTATCCTGAAAGGACTCCTTGGAGTCCAGGGCCAGCAGCTCCAGTTCCGCCATGCCTTTCAGCACGCCCAACAGCTCTTGCACCTTTGCCCGGACGCCCTGCTCCGGCAAAACATTCAGATTGCTGGGATGAACGAAGTAGAAGGCCAGCTCTCCGTCCGTCGTTACAACGCTGCCGTTTTTAATATCATCGATGCCGATGAGCTGCCGGGTAGATTTTTTCCTGCTCATGCCGATTCCCTCCACACATAATATTGTTGTCCGAAAAAGAAAAACGCCGCAGCATAGCGCAGGAAGTCCAGCATGCTGATCCCTCCGTGCCGAATGCAGAGAAAGGCCAGCGCCGCTGTAATGACCAAGGGGATCATGCTGCCGGTCTGGGTCAGCGCCAGCACCGACAGCAAAAGCCCTGTCCCGATCCACGCCACATCCCGCAGCGTCCACAGCCACAGCATAGGCCGGGCCGTTAAATTTTCGGGGTATAGATACATAGTTCTCCTCCCAAAAGCGAAGCCGCAGGTGTTTGCCTGCGGCTTCTGTGTGTTTTATTCTTCGTTCCCGGCATCATTCAGCTCTCGCTCAATGAGACCCAGAATGAAATCCTTCTGCTTCAGGCCGTTCCTGGCCAGATAGTCCTTCAGCCGACCGAAGAGTTCCTCCGGTACCTGGAAGGCGATGGTGCGATTGTTGGCGTTCATAGTTCGTGCTCCTCCTTCAAAATGTTCTCTGAGTATGTCCGTGATGTAGTCGGACAGGGTCTGGCCCCGCTGCTCCTGCTCCGCACGAAGCCGCTGGTGCAGCGACAGCGGGATGGGCGCGCAGAGGTTCTTTTTTTCTTCCATAGTCTGCTCCTTTCCGCCTCTCCCGAGGCAAGCAAAGCATAGCCCAACTGCGGCGCATAAGCTATTGACAAGTCTAACGAGAATAGAAGCGCAAAGGCAGCATACCGGACAAGTCTAACGAATATTTTCGCTCATCTGGACCGCCTGTACCAAACAGTGCATTACGAAGTCCACACAGGGGATGGCCACACTGTTGCCCAAGGCCTTATACCTTGCGCTGTCGGATGCACCGGGGATGTCCGTCCACCCGTCCGGGAAGCCCTGCAATCTCTCACATTCCAATGGAGTCAGGCGGCGAATGAGATGGGCATGGACATCTGCCTTTTGGCAAACGAGATCGACGGCATCTTTACACTGCCGTGCGCTCTGTGTGCTGACCACATCATTCTCCCTGAAGTCATCCACACGCTGGCGGCTGTAGACCGCATGGTGATCTAATCCCGAGGATTGAGTTATCCCGAGGAAGTCAGATGGGCCATCGGCTTTTTGTTGCGAGATAGTGTTTTTGCTGCTGTAATTCATGTTAAAACCTCCGGATAATAAATTTGCGGCGACCAGCTATGATCTGGTCGCCGCATTGTGAACACGATTAAAATGTGGTAAAATCAAGCCAAACCATAAAGGCGCTTTATCAACTCCTCATCGTTTGCCCATATTGGTTCAATAGTATCTCCCTCCGTGACCTTGGATACCTTTTGAATTGCCTGCCGCTTCATCTCAGTATCGGCCCATGCATAGATCCGGGTTGTGTTGACGTCGGCATGCCCAAGGAACTCCGCGAGGAGGACAAGCGGCATCCCGGCACGATACAGATGCATGGCACGGGAATGCCTAAGTTGGTGTGGATGTACTCGTTCTGGCACTTCAGGACAAGCCCGCCTTGCCATTTCACCATATTTTTTCATAAAGAGATTAACGGCATCGGTGGACATTCTGCTTTTGCGACCATGATGCGTTGTAAAGAAAAGATAGTCATCACTCTGCCTTTGCTCGGTCGGATGTGCTTTATCCAGATAAGTTTTGAGCAATTCAACCACAGAGGGGGAGATTGGAACTATTCGCAGTTTATTTCCCTTTCCAGTAAGGCAGATTGTTGCATGAGTCTTTCGAATGCTCAAATCATGAATTTTTGCATCCACCAGTTCCTGGCAACGTGCTGCGGTGTCGTACATCAACCGCATAAAGCAGAAGTCACGGTATCCATTCGTCTTGAAGCGGTTGGGCTGCTCAAAAAGAGTTTCCAATGCAGGAGCCGTCAGAAACTCCACGACTTTTCCCGGAGTTTTCCGAACAGAAATATTGCCGACTTCGACCTGCATATAGATTTTGCCGGAATCTAATATCCCTGCATATTTTGTGAAAGAACGAATTGCCATCAAACGCAGATTTACCGTTGCTGGAGAACATCCTCTGGATTTTGAGAGCCATTCGAGAAAACCGGTTATATTTGAGTAAGTGATATCCTCGAATCCAACATTGGCATATTCAAGCCCACGCTCCATCTTGAAATAGAGGAGAAGGAGATTTATTGCCTCTCGATACGATTTCTGTGTATTTAAACTATAGCCTTTGTGCCTGATCAAGTAGATGTCAAGGAAATCCCTCACTGTTTTATAGAACTTCTCATCTTTCAGTCGCATAAATCTGCCTCCATTTCAAGGGAACTATCAAGACGCAGTTCTGGCAAGTCGGTATAAAGCGTTGGAAGAAGATGAATATAATATGCCGTGCTCTCGAGATTTGAATGGCCCATATACTCGCTCAAATACGCAAGGCAGGCATTTATATCTTTTCCTTCCTTTACCCACTGGTACAGCCGATGTGTTGCAAATGTATGCCGCAGGTCATAAAGTCTGGGCCGGATCTCACCGTATCCGGATATGCCTGCCGTCTGAAGGAACCTTCTGAATGTCGGAATAATCCACTCCATTGAGTACATTCCGTCACCTCGGACACTTGGACTCTGGAAGAAATATTTGCGGTGAGGGTATATCTTCTCTACGCGCAGGTCATAATTCCTGCACAGTTCAAGCATATCTTCGGACAAGACAACGATTCTGTCTTTATGTCCTTTCGATTCAAGGATATTCACCGTCCCATCAAACAGGTTGACATCCTCTCTTCGGAGCCGTCTGGCTTCTACGGGTCTGAGACCGCAACAGTAGATCAAGCGAAATATTACAGATACCACCAGATGCTTTGTGGGTGCTCTAAGGCTGGGCTGCAGAGAATCTATTTCCTTGAACAACTTGGACAAATCTTCCTTTGAATAAATGTAGGGGATATGGCGTCCGCTTTTCTTCGTGAGTTGAAGTGGTAAAAGATAAGCCTGTTCTCCTACACTATTCATGTATTTAGCGAGCTCCCGAATCACAGATACCCTATTCAATCTGGACAGATTTTTCTCGGTCTTGAACTGTTCAGCCCATTTCATGGCTAACTCCGCAGTCAAGCAGGTCTCGTTCGGAAATTGCTCACGGCAGAATTCATCAAAAGTTCGAAGAATGCACGCACTTCCGTGGTAGTCATAGCCGAGGGCTTGTTTCTTTTCAATCAAGCCGCAAATATAGGGTGCAAATGCCCCGGTGAATGCAGATCTCATAACAAAGCCTCCTGGACAACCTCAATACCGTCAAGTCCGAGTGCACACATTGCGAGCTTGTCCCGGCTGATCCGCATATATGCTTTCATGGAGCCAATCTGCGTATGCCCTAAGATTTCTTTCACTGTATCGATTGGTACTTCTTGGTTTATCATGGAACTGGCAACATACCTTCTGAAACTGTGAAAGCCTTTTCCATCGCCCGGAGTATACTCAACATCTGAGAGTTTCATATATTTTCTGAGCCGGTCTCCCGCAGCAGTCGAAGTCATGAAGTCAAAAGGAATACGGGAACGCACAAAGAGAGCTGGGGACTGCGTTTTGGGCCGCTCGTGAAGAATATAGTTCGCAATGGCGTTTCCTACCGATGCTTCGAGAGGAAGGTGCAGTTCCACTCCGGTTTTGTTCTGTACGAAGCGTATTTCATGATGAATCCAGTCAATGTCCGAGAGCGTTAAGCGAACAATGTCCCCAGCTCTCAGTCCCAAACTGGCGGCAACAGCAAACATCGCAGTATCGCGGAGCGATAAGGACGGATTTTTTGCCGCTGTATCCACGACGGTGTGAACCTCTTTTGCGGAAAAGGCAGGCCGCAGTTTCTTTCGGGGCGCGGGACGAGTAGTCAATGCGGCGCTGAAATCGCAGCAGTTTTGTATGGACACCAAGTATGCGCTCAGATGTTTCAATGTGTTGCACACTCTGTCCATGCTCGATTTTCGTTGAGATGCGATGAACAGCAGAAAAGCGTTGACATTTACTAAATTAATATCTTGGCAAGTATGGCAACCGCTGGCATCGAGGTATGCAAAGAATTTGCGGCAGACATTCTCCTCGTCCCGTAAGCTCTCAAATCCAATGGCCCGCGTATTCGCTTCATGTTGACAGAATCTACGCAGGAGTTCGTGATAGTACGGAGCTAAGGAAATTTTCGGATCAGGTCTAACACGTTTCCAGACTATTTTTCCGGTTTGAACATACTCCTCGAAGAGAATGGATGCCTTTCTGACTTTTGCCCATATCCGGTCGGCTACCAAACCATTTTCATGATCCAAGTGAAAACGATTCACAATTTCATTTGTAAATGCAGCACTATAAAATATCACCCCCTCGGAACGGTAGACCTTTATGATTTGCCACATCCCTTCGTAGTAGTAGTTTCGTATGCTGAACTTACCAAGCCCCAGAGCCCGTAATGCATCCAGCACTTTTGTGCATAGAACATCAAACACAATTTCATCGGACATAAAAACACCTCTGAATGCAGTTAGTCGACTTTCGCCGCCAACTACATTATAGAGGTGTTTTTATATTTTTTCTTATCTGGAGGTTATTTATGAACAACACACAAAAAGTATTGAAAAACCAGCACATTTGCGAACAGGCCACGCCTAATCTCGGGATAACTCAATCCTCGGGATTAGATCATTTATCTGGATATCCAGATAAATGATCTGTGGCAGTCAGGGTATAGGCGATGTCCTGCTGGTATCCAATGCCGTTCCCGCCGTTCTGCGGCTGGCGGTCTATGGCATTTCCCGTAATGCAGATCACAGGTTCCTGCTCCACCAGCGGTACATTGTTTCCGCCCGTCCCATAGCGGGCCGACATGGTAGGCGCAACCTCCTCCATCTGCCGGTAGCGGGCATCAATGCCGTGGTTTTCATACACCAGCGGCTGATGGCCGTGCTCCTGCGCCCGCAGTGTGCCTGTCATACCCTCGGAAATTTCCATGATCTGACCGCCTTGATCGTTGATGCACAGCACAGATGGCATACAGTTCCCACTGGCACCCGCCTTCAGTGTCGGAGCAACGCTTTCGTGGTATCCGATGCTCCCGGCACTGGCCCCGGCACCTGCAGAAAAACCGGCAACAAAGGTCTGCTGTTTTATTCCCGGCTGTGCATTTAGAGCACCCGCCACATCATGTAAGTCACGAACCTCATCTCTTTGGTTGGCCGCAAAGGCTATAACGCCATTCCTGCCGGTGGACATCCCACAGTTCACGCCCAAGGTCGCTGCCACATCGCCGGTCAAGTCTCCGTTGTAGCCGTCAAAGCCCTCAGTGTTTTCACTTGCCTGCGTCACGAAAGTCTGCATCTGCATATTTGAGGTGGCCATCAGCGCACCAGACACCCCTTGCAGGTCGATGCCCTCGTCCCGCTGGTTGATGTGATAGGCATCTATATCTGTGATCTGGCCGTCCGGGAGCGCAAGACCCGCCTGGATCTTCAGCGCCCGTTCCAGCTGCTTTGGCAGCGCTTTGCCCCGTTCAAACGCCCGGCGCAGTATCCCCAAACAAGCCCTCGGCGTCAAATAATACTTTGTCGGCGGTGCGCCCTGCAAAATCCGCGATAAGGAAGATTCTCTTGCGCCTCTGGGGGACACCCCAGTATTGAGCGTCCAGGCACCGCCAGCATAGGGAGAAATCAGTTCCCAGTAGGATTCGCCCAGCAGGTTGCCATGCCCAGGGGTAAGGTCCAGGGACATGAACGGTACCGCACTTAATTCGGACGATCTCTTCCAGGACGATGCGGAAGTCCTCGCCCTTCCGCTCTCCGCTGGAGAAGGCTCCCGGCACATTTTCCCATACCATAAATCGGGGCCGAATATGGATACCTGCCCGGCCTCGTGATCTGTCTGCATCTCTCATCTCCTTTACGATGCGGATCTGTTCCATGATGAGACCGGAGCGCTCTCCGGCCAGCCCGGCTCTGGCTCCGGCTACGGACAGATCCTGACACGGGCTGCCGCCGCAGATGATATCCACCGGCGGTAGCATGGCCCCATCCAGCTTCGTAATATCTCCATAATGCAGCATCCCCGGCAGCCGCTGCTGCGTGACTCGAATGGGAAACGGCTCGATCTCACTGGCCCATAGGGGGATGACACCGTTGTGAATAGCCGCCAGCGGGAAACCGCCAATGCCGTCAAACAGGCTGCCCATAGTAATGCACCTCATTTGGCCGCCACCGTCCGGGCAATATTGACGGCGCTCTGAGCTGTGTAAACCGCCGAGGTAAGATTGGCCTTCGTGGTGGTGTCCAGCCCAAAGGCCCCAGCGATGCGGGGAATTTCCCCGGCAGAGAGCATGAGCCCCAAGCCCAGCAGGGCGTGATCTTTGAATACCATCAGCCCGGCCACAAGGATGGTGGCCTGCAAGAACGCCGTGAGGCACAGGCCGATGACCTGTTTGCACCACTGGACGAATCCGTCTCCATACCCCCTGGGCACGGAGAACATATAAAGGCTCCCCACGGCAATTTGAATCAGCAAAATACCTCCCCGCTTGAGATTGGCAAAGAACACCTTGATGACCGCATAGGCCATGAGGATAAGGCAGAAAAGAACCATAAGCCCGCTGGTCTCCCGCCCAAATCCCCGCAGGGGATAGGTGGACTCCGTTAGGCTTTCCAGGTTTTCAAGATCTGCCAGCGCCGCCTTTGCCGCATCCCCGATGCTGGTGGACCCAAAGCCGGTGATGCCCGCCGTCAAGGTGCCCTGCAAGGAAATTGCCAAAGAATAGAGCCGCACCGGCACCTGGGTAAAAAGAGAGACGGCCAGAAAGCCCTTAAGGACATTCAGCGCCGTCTCTTTCACATTGCCCCGCCCAGCGGAATACTCGATGCCGCATTCAAACACAGCCACCACCAGCCCCGTGGCAAACAGGGCCCAGCCCAAATAGGAGAAAAACAGCACCACGCTCTGCACCCAGTTCATCTCGAAGAGCTCTGCGCCCATGCTGCCCATCTCCGAAAAGAAATTCCCAAGAAAACCAACCACCTGACTGTAAAACCAGTCCACGATCTGGCCCAGTATTTTGTCCGCTACAAAGTCCCAGATAAACAATTCATCACCTCCTGAACATGCAAAAACCGTCCCGCCAACCAACAGCGCAATTTCCCACTCATACCCCGATAATACTCCAAATATACAGCGGCGCCGTCAGCGTAAAGACCAGGCATGCAAACAGAATGGCCGGAGCCGTCCATTCAAATTGCCCTGTTTTCCGATAGTCAAAATACGCCGTCCCCAGCTTCACGAAGAAGAAAATAGCCAGAATCATGTCAATAGCGGGAAAAACCACCTTGTTGACCACCGACTTGATTTGCCCGGACGCTGCCGTCCAGGTGCTCTCCACCGCACCCGCCACATCGCCGCTGCCTGCGGCAAAGGCCGCCACAGACAGCAGGCAGCACAGCAGCGCCGTGATGCTCAGCATGAGCATGATACGCTTTGCAGTTTTCATTTTGCATCCTCCTTACAGTGTCATTTCATGCATGCCGTGCTGCAGCTCGGCCAATTTTTCCGCTGCCCAGTCAGGGATGCACTCGTCACGGATAATGCCCACGAACTCGGAGCGGTTCCATCTCGTGGTCTCGCCGTCTCCCAAACAGGTGCAGAGTACCGAGCGGCCACGGGCGTGGGGCTGACAGCCAAAGCCGCTCAGGGCCAGCCATAGCTGATTCTCCGGCTGCCAGTAGGATTCCCGCAGCGTATCCGGCGACAGGATCAGCACCCTGCCGGTGAAGTCCTGCTCCCCGGAGTTGGGTTCACAGTGTTCTGCGCCGAACAGGTGCAGCTTTGCCAGTTCCGCCCGGTATTCGCTGACGAATCCGTCCAGCACGGCGGGATGGCTGTTTATGAGGAAGGTATGCCTGTGTCCTCCATCTTCGGGGACGAAGACGGAGCGGCTCCACTGCTTATTGGTCTCGTGGTAGCGGCCATCATAGGACTGCTCCTGCAAAGTGTTGGCCAGCACAAAGCCCACCCGTTTGTAGCCGTACTGGTCAATAACGCTTTTGGCGCAGTCAGTGCTGAGATGCATCCCATCAAAGCCCTTGTGGATGGCCAGCTCTATGGCCCCGGCGCAGGCACAGTTGGTGCGGAAGTTAGCCCGCCACAGCTCCAACTCGCCCCGCTCCCGAGCCTCTTTGGCCGTGTAGGGGTACAGTGCCTCACTCGGCAGCATAGACAATGTCTCCTTCCTCCAAAAGCTGCGCCAGTGCAGACGGGCAGCATCCACTCAGCATGAGCAGGGGTCGGATGCTGTCCGGTACCTGCGGCACATCCTCCATGTCTTTTTCGCAGTCGGCTGCACAGGGCATCCTGCACGCCTCCTGCAGCACACCCAGCAGTTCTACGGAGGCTCGAGATAAGCCCTCCAGTGCGTGCAGCAGCTGCAGTGCTGTCATTTCCTGCGGCATGAGCAGGATGTGGTCCTGTCCCAGCCACGCAGACAGGGAGATACCCGCCAAGCCCAGTTCCTCCAGCGCACCGTTGGGAATGAGCAGGCCGTTCTTTTCAAATTTCATTTCATTGTTCATGCGAAGATCCTCCTATACTTTTAAAGGCCGCTGCGGTGTATGCACCAGCCTGCACGATTTGCCCCGGCTGTCATAGTCGCCGAAGAAGGACATCTGCGGCGCAAAGGTGCGGGGATCGTAGTTGGTCATGATGTACTCATGGTACTTGTTGTTTTTCTTCTTGGACTGGCTGTTGGGGCGCTCCACCTCATAAATGAAGAAATCATCGTACAGCTCCCGGATGTATGGGCAGTTGTTATAGGACACCATAGCGAAGCCCGTATGCTTTACCAGTACATCGTGGAGCCGCTGGTGGTCGCTGCGTGGAAACTCCACCGTATAGCATTCCGCCTCATAGTAGGGTGGGTCACAGTAGACCACGGTCTGCGGGTCGTTGCGGGCAGTGATAATGCTCTCGAAATCCTTATTTTCCAGTACCGCATCCTTCAGCCGATGGGAGCACTCCCACAGATCCCGGAAAAACCGCCGTATATCGCAGGAGCCTACGCCATAGCTGTCTCCGCTGCCATTGTAGCTGTAGCGCTGCAGCTTATAGAACGCTGCGGCACGGCGCACATTGCCTAAACTGCCACGCTCCAAAAGCAGCTGCCGCACGACCTCCGCCTGGGGTGGTTCAAAAAACACCTCCGTCAGATCCAACTGCCGTTCCATGTACTCCATGGTGAAGTCCTCGCCCTGCAGCTGACGCTGCAATACATCAAATTCATCGTGGGCGTTGATAGGGAGAAAGCCCAGCTCCCTGACCAGCTCCAGCGGACGCTCCTTGGCGCAGAAGAGCAGGTTATATAAATCGTGGTTCAGGTCGTTGTAGATCTGCAGACACCCGCTGGGAACGGAAGTATTCATGGTGATAATGCCGCTGCCGCCAAACACATCCACCAGTGTCTTGTAGTGGGTAGGCAGCAGCATTTGGATGGCCCACATGAGCTGGGCCTTGCCGCCTACCCACGGCATGAGCTTCGTCATCTGCCTACTCACCGAATTTCTCCAGCGCCCGCTCCAGTCCGGAGATGGCGGCGTCTAACCCGCTGCGCATTTTCTCAAGGCTTCGGATGGTGGCATAGACCTCTGCCGCCGTCTCCGCATAGTAATACCCCCGCTGATCTGCTGCAATCGGCACAGTGCCTCGCCGCAGGCGGTTGATGTGCCTGCGAAGCTCGTTTCCGCTGATGCCCAGCGCCCGCTCCAATTCCCGGCTGCTGACCACATTTTTATGTCCCTTGCATCCGTTCTCCAGATACCGGGAGATGGTCTCCTTCGTCATTCTTGTGTTCCTTTCCTGAAGCCGCTCACCGAAAAGGGCGCAAAAAGAGGGACCGCTGTCCCTTTTCGGAAAGCGGCCCCATTATTGATTCAGTTTACTGCATGGTCATATCCACGCCCTGCTGCGGCAGATGCATAGGCTGTCCATCCGGACGATGGACATAGCCATAGTCACTGAGGATGCCCCTATCTCTATACATCAGGTCTGCGCCGTAGGCGGTGAGATTCAAATTCCGGATGAGCAGGTCAAGCTCTGGCCCGTCTGCCATAAGGGAAAGTTCCTCCCGTGCCCGATCCTCCAACGAGTGGATATTCGGTTCGAAGGCGTATTCACTCAAGTGCTCTGTCAGCGCCATGGCATCCTCCAGCTTGTAAATATCCAGCTGACTGGCTACTGCCTTGAACGCCGCCAGTTCCCCATTTGCATCCAGCATTTCAAGGCGCTGCGCAAATTGGTTGACCTGCTCCATACTGGTGTGAGCCATATCCACGAAGGCCCACATCTCCGGCATGGCGGTGTCACATTCCTCCAGCTGCACCTCCTGCCAGCTATCCACCTCCAGACAATCCAGCACGGCATCCAGCTCCGCCTGCTTTGCGGGCAGGTACAACTTTACAGCACGGACATCACTGACGCAGAGGAAATGGATCATATACGGCGGCTTCCGGGGCGGCCTGCCCAAGTTGGGCGGGGCCTGCCGCAGCTCGGCTTCCCGTACTACATAGCCGTTCGGGGTCATAGCGCCGTGTTCGTCCCGGCGCATTTTTTCGCCGATCTTGGCATAGTCCAACAGCTCCAGCACACTATCCGGCACCTGTTCCAGTTCCGACAGGAAATCGTTCTCCACATAGAACCGGCCTAATGCCGCATCATCCCGGACCTCCGGCACCACATGGCAGCCATCCACACTGTATGCCAGATCCAGCAATCGCTGGAGGGTCAGTTCACCGCCATTGGTTTGGCACAGCTTGTCGACCTCCATCTGCACCAGTCCCTCAAAAGCGATGGCTTCTACATGGTCGAATGTGCTCAGCTGCTCCGCCAAGGCGTTGAACTGATACAGGTCACTGTCATCAAGGAGCGGGGCAAGAAATCCGTACCGGCCAATGTCCTCCACCTGCCAATAGGATTCCCGCCCATCCTCCAGCCGCAGCTTATCCAGTGCGTCTATCAGTTCCCACGGCGTGGCGGGCAGATCCAGCTCTGAGTGGCTGCTGCTATCCGGATCGCCCATATATACGGAAAAAACCTTTTTACCCAAGTTCCATACCTCCTCTCTGCTGCACGATGTCCATGCAGTGATCCGGGTCTGCGCCGGGGACATCCCAGCCGCACATGCTGCCGATCTTCATGGCCTCCTCCTGAGCGGGCGTCACACCCAGCTTCCGGTTCTGCTCGTCTGCAATGCGGCGGTTTTCCTGAGCATCCGGCGTAGACCAGCCGCTGGGATAGTACCCGCTCTCCCCACGCTTCACGCAGATGAGCTGCCCCGTACCCGGTAGCAGGGTAAAGCACAGCTGAGGCAGCTTGTCCCGATAAGGCTCAAACCGCTCCTGCTCCGTCCGGATGCTCCAGTCCTCATCCTGCCACAGGTGGACATACAGTTCCCGGCCGCCGTCCAGTGCGATCTCCCGCTGCTCGAAGCCCTCACCCCGGCCGTCCGAGGCTTGACCGGAGATGTACTTCTTCAGCGCAGCCAGCTCTCCGGCCGACAGTTCGCCGCTGATCTGACACTCCGCCACGCCCCACAGCCTGCCGTGCCGCTGCTCCACATCGAAGACAACGGAATGTACCTTGTCGTTGACGCTGTCCGGTTTTCTGTACCAGTACATGATGCCTCTGACCTGTTCCTCCTGCATGCGGTTTTTGAATAAGGCGCTGCGGATCTTGTCCTCATACGATGCCAATTCGCCGCCGGTGAGCCGTTCCGCCTCCTCCGGCATATCGCCCCACTCATCCGGCTCGTAGAGCTCGGCAGTCAGCGGCATATACAACTTCAGCACGCTGCGTTCGGGCGGCAGGACAGTGAAGCTGTCCTCGCCGGGGATAAGGGCCAGCGTCCGCCCGTTGTCCCATTTCATCTGAAATTGCCCGGCGTCATCTACGCACACAAGCGTACCCTCTGTGCCGGGTGCTACCGGCGCATAGGGGTCCTCCATGGAAACCAGCCGAATGCGGGTGCCGGGCGGGTATTTTTCCCGCAGGAATTTTACCATTTTCTCGGATGTAAACATTTTTAGATCCCTCCTATTTTCTGTGTGTATTCAGATAGCGTATATGGATCATCCTCACTGAAGAAATCCAGCAAAATATCATCCGCCGCCTTGCAGACGGTAGGGTCGTCTGTCAGGACTTCGTAGCGAAACCCGGTGGTATCCCGATAGGGCAGTTCCTCCCGGATACAATCCAGAAACGACTCTGCATCGTAATAGAGGATGTCATCGTCCCCGACAAATGTGGCCTTGCCAATAGGCTCCATAATGCATCACTTCCTTCTTTCGCAATACACCACCAGCCGTTGCCGTCCTCCGCTGGCGTAGGGATGGCAGGTGATGAGCGTCAGCAGGTCACGCCCCGGCTGGATTTTGATTTTGTCCACCTGGTCCGGCTGGATGATCTTCATATCAACCACGGCATAGGTGAGTGTTTCCCATAGACTCGTAATCGTTACGGTATCGCCCGCCTGCAAGCGGTCTATGTGCCGAAAATAATCCGCGCCATACCATCCTCTATGCCCGGCAACGACGCAGTTGGTACTCATGCCGCCAATGGGCGCCGAAGTATTCCCCAGTACGGCGGCCCCTGCGGCAAGGTGCGAATCCGACGCGCCCAAGTAGACCGGCATGACCAGCTCCAGCGCAGGGATCTCCAGCACGCCTATGATCTCGTCCTCCACGCCGTAGTCTCTCAGCAATACAGCAGGCTCCTCACAAGCCGCAGCATCGGCCAGTCCCGCCTGCCGCTCCGTATAAATGCGCTGGTTATATCCCTGCAAGTCCGCCAGCAACTCGGGGTACGGCTGTCTTGCCTCCTCCAAAAAGCTCTGTGCCGCCGCGCTCATGTCCGCTCGCAGCCTATGCCCGGAAACCACCGGCCGCAGCAGAATACAAAGCCCCGCCACGGCCAGCGCCACCGCCAACAAAGCAGCTTTTTTACCCACGGCGTTTCCTCCTTGCAAAGAAGCAGGCCCCGCCAACCGCAGCCAACACACCAAGGCCGATGCCCAAGCCCGTGAGATAGTGCTGCGTCCACGAAGACGCAGCCTTCGGAGTTTTTCCATTTTCTACCACCAGCTCTGCCACATACGGCACCCGATGTCCCCGCACCAGCAGCCGGTGGGTGTTCACCCCAAAGGGAGTACAGGTCACCAGCGTCACCAGATCTTGCCCGTCCTCGATTTGCAGCAGCGATGTGTCCCCAGGCAGCACCGTGGCGATCTGGTCCACCTCGTAGGCCAGCGCCTCACCCAGCACATGGATATAGAAAACATCGCCTTTCACCAACTGGTCAATGTCTGTAAACAGCTTCGCACTGGCCATCCCACTGTGAGCCGACAGCACCGCATGGGTGCCTGCCCCGCCTACAGGCAGAGAAGTCCCCACCACATGCCCCACGGTCCGTTCCAGCGTTTCCACTCCCGTGCCGTGCCGCACCGGGAGATACACGCCGATCTTCGGGATGTCGATGGTACACATGGCACCGCCCATGGTCAGCTGCCCCGCATAGAGCACGGGAGGAGCAGAAGCCCCTCCCGTACTGACCGCCGCCTCGCCCCGCAGCAAGGCGTTATACGCCTCCGCCGCCCGACGCTGCTCGGCCAGCTCCGCATTGTCAGTGTCCGCAATAGCGGCGGTGTACACCGCCTCCACATCCGAGTGATACTTTTCACTTACCAGTTCACCCATAAGCGGGTAAAGCAGTAGCCCCAGCGCAATGACTCCGCAGGCCACCGCCAGCAGTCGCCACTTCACTGGTCGTTCCTATTGTGCTTCCGCCCCCGGACCACAATAAACGCCGCCACGCCCAGCAGCATACAGCCGCCCACGGTGAACATCCAAGTGCCGTAACCGCCTGTCTTAGGCAGGTCGAAGCCGGGGTTGTTGATGACCGTCAGCGGCACGATGGCATTGCCGTCCTCCATGTCCACCGCGTCGCCGTTGACGCTGCCGCTGGCCGTCAGGAGCTTTGCGCCGCAGATCTCGCAGGCGCTCTCGCCCTCCGCAGCGGTAATGAAAATTTCAATGCCATCTTTCAGCAGCACATAGCCCTTGTCGGTGGCGATCTCTGTCAGCGTATAGGTGTCATCCTCCAGACCGTTCACAATGATATGGCCGCTGCCATTCGGAACAAAAGTGGTTGCGTCAATTTTCTTGTCGGTAAAGCCCTTGACGTAGTACATGCCATCCCTCTGCTCGGCAATGACATACACACCATCCGTGTCGTTGCGCAGCAGGAAGCTGACATTCGTCAGGTCACCCTTGCCGTCTGAAAACTGCTTCAGCACATCTACGCCGTAGGTGTAAACATGGCAGCAGTCCTGGAGCGTATCATAGTAGCTGGTGTTGGTGCGCTTCCATGTCAGCTCCACCTCATTGGGGTTGTCGGTGTCACCCAGCTTTGCGTCGTCGGTGAGGGTGGCCGCATAGATGATCCGCATGGTGCAGTCGCTGTATCCACGCTTCACGCTGTCCGTGTAAACACTCTCGGATTCATTGATCTCCGCCAGCCCGGCCTCCGTCATGCCAATGGTCATGGCGTTGGCGGCGTCATCATAGCTGACAGAGAACTTACCTGAATCCTCGTTCCAAGCAGTGATCTGGTCGGTGCAACCGGCATCCCGGAAGAACTCGATGACCACATCATTCTTGTTGTAGCAGATCCCCTTACTCAGCGTGTCCACAAAAGTATAAGTCGTGAGGCTGGTAGCCTTGGAGGTAATGGTGGGCAGTGTGCTGATGATCTGATAGTCCACCACATCGCCCACGGAAGCGGTGGCGGTATGTGCGTAGCCATCGGCAATGTCGGTCAGGCTGCCGGTATTCTTGCCGGTGCTGTTCTTGTCCTCCCGGACGGTCTTTTCAATGTCCGGGCTGCCGGTCTGGTTCTTGGGATACACGGTCACATCATAGTTCCAGCCTTTTCCGTCGATGGTGGTCATGGGCAGAGACACGAAGAAGGGATTGCAGGTACTGGTGACATTCTCCGGCACACGGGTCTCCACCACCAGATACAGGCCCTGCTCCAGTCCACTGACCTTGCTGTGTCCGTTTGCATCCGTCTCGGGCATAGCCTTGCCGCCATTTCGGATAGCGGCCTCCAGCGCATTTTTAACGGTAGTGGCGTTGGCGGTCAGCGCATCGCTCATGGCCTTGTTCAGCTTGTCGGAGGTATAGTAGCGGATGCCGCTTTCGCTCTTGTAGGCATCTGCTGTGGTCAGGCCGATGGCCTGAAGAATGGTATCCTCGGCAAAGCCGTACAGCACGCCTACCTGACGCTGCCCGTTCACCAGTTCGTTATTCATGGCGATGTCAGCCACCCGCAGATAGGTGAACTCCACGCCCTGGATGGCGTACTGCGCCAGCTTGTCGGTAACGGCATCGTCCTGCACACCGGTGCTGACATAGGACGCCGTATTCCACGCCCCGTCCTCGCTGGCCGCCGTGATGTCGTACTTGTAAAGGGAAAGGGACGCTTTCCGTCCGGAGTCAATGGTCGGCGCTGCGAACGCTGTGCTGATAAGCCCCAAGGCCATGACCATGGCCAGAAGCAGCGCCCAAAGTCGTTTCGTTTTCTTCATCGTTCAGTTCTCCTTTTTCGTCGTGGATTTTTTGCAAAAATAAACACCCATGCAGAGCATGAGTGCTGCAAACAGAATATAAATCGTGAAGCCTGTACCGCCCGTAAAGGGCAGTGCAAAGCCCGCATTGTTGCAGGCGGTAATGGTGATATCATGGCTGCCTGCGTCCAGCGTTCCCACGAACAGCGGCTCCGTCAGCAGCGTCATTCCCTCCGCCGTCTGCACCTCTGTCACCCGGTAGTAGGTGCTGCCGTCTGCTGTCAGGTTTTCCCAGCAAACCGCCCCGTCCGCACCTGTTTCCGCCGCGCTCACCTCCTGCCAGTTCACCTGATCCGCAGAGGATTCCAGCAGAAACCGGATCCCGGACAGAGGATCACCCTCGGCATCCACCTTCTTCACCGTGATCCTGCCGGGGATGTCAGCAGTCTTGATTTTCAGGTAAGCCGTTACCGGGTCACGGACGCTGGCAGAGTAGGTAACCACATCCTGAATACCGGTAGGTTCGCCCCACACGCCATCGCCCCATACCACCATACCGGCGCTGGTGGTGCCCTCTTTGGCGGCGGTAATGGTAACGGCATCCGAGATAGGCTTTTCCGCTGAGATGGTCAGCACATCTCCGCTCTTGCTGAAAGTCAGGTTGGCGTCCTCACAGCTGAAACTATACTTTCCCAGCATCCCGTTGGTGTCGGTGATGCTGCCGGTAAACTTGCTGCCGTCCCAAGTCAGTTCCAGCGTCTCTGCATTGGTGGCAGTAGATGCGCAGAAGCTGGGGCGCCTACTATGGGTCTGCACAGAATCCACAATGGAATCATAGTAGCTGAGGATCTTGCTCCGCAGGGGGTGGGTTGCATCCACCCGCTCCAAGGCCTCGTCATAGCCCATAGATTTCACATCAATATGGTGGAAGCTGCTGTCCCGCTCACCGGCCACCACCTCCCAAATGAGGACCTGCGTGGCATAGGCCCAGGCCATCTTCTCCGCTGTACTCTCTACATCTGCCCACCAGCCGCCGCCAATGGTGCCGTGATAGCCGTAGCTCATAATGCGGCCGATCTGCCGCTGCACCTCACGGGGCGTAAGGGGATGCCCGTCAGGCAGGCTCAGGTGATCCCACCAGGTATCGTCGTGGTCTGTGATGGAATCGTAGTTTTTCTGCGGTGCGCCGGGTTCGATGCAGTAAGCTACCTCGCCCTGCCAGGAGTCCAGACACCGGAACTGCGTGTAGCTGGAAGCCCCTACCCGGTAGCCAAACCGCAAATTCAGTACACCGTGGCCCCAGTTACCGCTGGACTTCAAGGTATCATCTGACAGGGGAAAATTCCAGATATACACCTGTTTGGATGCGGCGAAGGCTGTGGTAGGCAGCAGGCATAGGCACAGCACCAACGCCAGCAGAAAAGCCGTCCCGCACTTGATGATTCGTTTCAAAATAGACCTCCTATTCTCCTAAATTTTTACATAAGAAAAAGGCCCTCCATGAGAGCCTTTTCTCTAATATGGCTGCCGTTATCCGCGACCGATGAACAGTTCGTACTGTCCGTCTCCGATCTGGTCTGCCCAGATCCAGACGGCGGTGCAGCCTTCCTGATCCTTATAGTACGTCAGATCATCCCGGATATAGGCGGCCAAAACATCTTCCGTCTTGCTGCTGCACCGGATGGGAGTGTCCCATGTGCCGGTTGCCGCAGGATCCAGCACCAGCCCGATGCTCACGGCATAGTCCTTGGCGTAGGCCAGCCAGTAGTCCATGGCAAAGGCTTTCTCCTCCGGCTGTGGAGCTGCCTCATCCGTCACGGGTTCAGAGGGGGCGGATCCTGTGGGCGGAGTTTCAGGCGGCACAGTCTCGGCAGGCAGCACTTGCACCGGAGGAACTTCCGCCGCAGGCTTCGCTTCTCCGGCAGAGGAATTGGTTTTCTTTTCTCCCGACGGCTCCGCATCGACAGGGCCGGGGCGTTCTGCCTCATCTTGTGTTACGACATCCGAAGGGTTTTCGTTTCCATTTTGCGCCGCTGTGGTCCCGGAAGCGGCGGCAGATGCCACTTGCGGCGGATCTCCTTCTGTCGTTTTCGCAGATGCTCCGGCTCCGCCGCAGCCTGCGAGGAGAAGCACGCTCAGCATACCCGCCATGATTTGCAGTTTTTTCATTTTGTACCTCCAGTTTTTATTTTTCTTTTCCGTCCTGTGTTGGTACACAACACAACTACCACAGGATCGCCCACAAGTCAACGGGAATCTGCGCAGCTGCCATAGAAAACGGGAGGCCCTCTGGCACGAGCTCCGTTCCAACTCATGCCATGCCGCCCATTTCCATGCGGGATGCTTCTTCCCGCGCCATGTTCTGCCGCTGGACATCCAGATCATAGGCCGTCAGATACCCGTTATAGTCACCAGGGGACGGATTACAACGCAGGCAGTAGCGGTAATGCTCCGTTTCCACGATGTAACCGTAGTTTTGTGTCCAGCCGCCACTGATTTTGCCACCGCGGGCATAACAGAAACGCTCCATGGCAAAGTGGTTTTTCAGCACACTCTCCCGCAGCGTGTCCACGACCTCCTGCAGCTCCGCTTTGAACACAGGGCTGTTCAGCTCCTCCGGGCCACGGGGCCACCATGTATGCCAGAACTCGTTGCCGCTGCGCCCGAAGTCCATGCGGACATGGCCAACGGTACCCAGCCGCTTATCTTCTTCGGGGTGCGGGGTATAAAATAAGCCCGCCTCCTCCGGGCGGGCGGGTCGGATATGAAATTTCATGTTCTCCGCGGGATACGGGAGCTGATGTGCTTCGCAGAACTCACGGAGCGTCATGTTGCCTTCATCGAGAAAACCGAGCTCATCCCGCACATCCAGCCGTCCGAACTTAGGCATCGCCAGCTTTTCCGGCATCAGTACCGAGCCTGCGTGGTTGACCACAACATTTTCTTCCATGTAGCACAGCTCACCGGGATCATCGTCAGAGCCTCGAATGTCATAGCAGTACCAGCCCTTCGGCACGGTATCACGGGCAATACGCCCGTTGGTGAACAGCGCGGGCTTATCAAATACTTCAATGTGTTGGAATTCCTCTGTTCTTGCGTTTACAGCCATTTGGTGTTCCTTCCTTTCTTGGTAACGGCAAACATACTACTACACATCTGCCGCAAAGTCTACTGAAACATTTGCTGCCCCTGCCGCTGCTCCGGGAAGGGCGGGTCCAAGCGGCGCAGCAGACCGAACTCCGTTTCCGTTACACCGTCATTTTCCATGCGGTCCTGACCGTATTGCTCAAAATCCATGTAGCCGTCCAGTTCGTAGATGGCCTCATCATCCAGCTCCAGCGTTTCCTGCAATCGCTGCTGACCGTAACCATAGGCGCCCTCCGTGATGCGCTGGTAGTTGTCCAGATCTTGCAGGAGATCACAGGCACGGTGCAGGGTCTCCGGCTTCTCAGCCTCCAGCACGGCGGCGTAGGTCAGGAGCGCACCGTCCTGCTGCCAGATGTCCTCCAAGGCTTCAGCAAAATCGTTGTAATCCTCCACGGCGGGGCAATCCGAATCGCGGATCAGCTCACCGATGTATGGCACCTTGAAGCGAATATCACAGAGCATGGCATCCGCGAAAACATCAATATCAAGATAAGCCTTCACCGCATCGAGGTATTCCTCGTCAGCGGGGAGGACGAGGGTGTAGTCCGGCTTTCCCTCGACGCGCAGCGTCATGCGGAGCATTTCATCCCGATTTTCATTGCGCCAAGGCTCTACCGGCGAAAGGTAGCTGCGGTCGATCCCCATATCCAGTGTCAGCAAACTGCGGGCGTTGGGGACAAAGGCACTGTACCGGGCGTAGTTGTACCCCTGTGGGTCAACAAGGAAACCGTCCGTTCCATCCGCGTCGAGGATGAGCAGACAGTGCCTGGCATCCTCATCGTGCCGGATGGCGTTTTTATTCTCTGCGATGAAATCGTAATCAGCCAGCAGTGCGCGGCTGAACTGCTTGAATCGCTGGGCGGGTAACTCGATTACCTTATCTACACTGCATGCTTCGCCTTCATACTCGGACTGTTTCCGCCTGAGTTCTGCTTGAATAATCACATCATCCCTCCCATCTCCATGCGGCTGCTCTGGCTGCCGTTCATCACTTCCTCCATGCTGTAATAGCCCTTATAGGCGATGTAGCCACGGTCGGTGAACATTCCGTCCTCCGCGTTCATGCGCTCCATGCCGTACTTTTCATAGTCATAAAAAGCATCGAGGTTTTCGTCATACTCGAAGCGGCCGGACTGCTGGATCATGTACTTGCCGTATTCCTGCGGCGTATGTGCGCCGGGGGCAAAGTCAAAGAGGTCAAGGCTTTCCGCAAGGTTTTTGATCTGTGCTGCGGACTTTGGCTCTGCCAGCATGACCACAGCGCCCAGCTTTTTCATATCCGCTTTTGATAACCCGTCCGTCGCCTCTGCCAGTCCGTTGAGATCAGAGAGTGTTTCGTACTCCATATCCAATAGGACATCCACCTCATTGGGGAGTTGACTGTCCTCCAGCCGCAGGCGGACATCCTCGGAGTCTGTGATGCCCCCGCGAAGGAGGGCGCGGTCGATCTCCTCCCGCACCATGGGGAGGAACAGCCATGTGATATGCTCCGTGTCCTCCGGCTCTCTTTTGGAGGTCACCGCAACGGTGATGGCGTTCGGCTCATAGTAGTAGCAGGGGAAGAACCGGCCATCGTAGACCTGCTCCAGTTTCATGCCGTTGTCGTAGACTACGCCGTAGGGCGTGATCGTGCCGCTGCCGCTTTCGATGAGCTGCCGTGCGGTTTTCTTGCCGTCCAGCGCGTTCAGCTCATCCACGCTTGCGCTGCCGCCGTGCAGGTTCATGTAGTGGTTACGGCCAACAGCGGCGAGGTCGGAAAAGTCAGTAATGACCGTGGCCTGCTGGCAGCAGAAGGTCAGGTTGATGAGATCCTTTAACTCGAACAGCTCCAGCTTGTGGGCCATCGCCTGAAACTGTGCGGCTTCGCCGGTGTCGAAGCTGTCCAGCCGCTTGGCGAGGTAGTTCAGCTCCTCCACATTGACCGTGAGCATTTCCACTCGCTTGAGAACGGTGTAGAAGCTGTCGATCTTCTCCACCTTGCAGTCCGCCTTGACCGCGTCACCGATTTCCAACGCCTCCAGCAGCTCCATGCAGTGTGCGTGCTGGTCGCGGGGAATAGGAAACGGAATGGTCGCCACGCCGTATTCCGGGTGATGCGGATTGCCAAGCACCGCTTGTATCATCATGTTTCGTCAACTCCTTTTTCCAAATTCAAAACCGCATCTCCGTACTTGGCCATCAGTAGTGCGCCAGTGATCAGGTGGAACGCCTCATCTGTGACCAATTCCGGAGACGCAAGGTCTGCGAGAGTGATATTACAGCAGCCGACCGCAATGGCCTTCGCCGCCTGGTAGACGCTGTATAGCTCCGGCTCGATTCCTCCGAGCCGGACGCTTTGGAAGTCAAAGCCGTCATTCCCGCATTTCCAGACCATCCTGCGCCAAAGGCTCTCGTATGCCGTGAGCAGGAAGAGGGCCGCTTTGTTCCGGTCGGACAAACGCCAGCAGCGCTCTCGCCAATGTGTCCATCTTCGCCGGTGGGCATCGGACAGGAAGAATTGGAAGAATTGAGGTTTCCTCTCTCTGAATTGCTGATGCATCCTTTTTCGAAACTGCGGCCCCATAGAGGGGGTGAAGCAGTCCCACATGAACGCATTCAGCTCCAGCACACCTGCCTCGATCCGCTCCTCCAGGCAGGTACATTCACATAGGCGGCACGGATGCTTGCGGTCATAGTTCTGGCAGTATTCGCACGCCATATCTTCGGGCGTGTAACGAAATGGGCTGCGATATATTCCACCACCTCTGGGCTTTTGACCGGGCTGAGACATCATCAACTGCTCCAACGCCTGCAGCGGCGTGTCTCGCATGAAATAGTACGGCATAAGTGAACTCCTCTCTGAAATGAAAAAAGGGCCGGAATCTTATTGCTAAGACTCCGGCCCGTTCCGTTTGATATTACATTGTCTGTTGCTGCGCGACTTGTTCCAAGGCTTCTTCCTGCTGCCGGATCCGCTCGTCCAAATCCGGCACACACTCCTCAATCTGCTGCTGAACACTGCGGATCATTTTTTCCTGCTCTCCCGTGAGTTCAAAGAAATCTCCGTCTACAGAGTCCGCACAGCAGCGATAAATCTCGGTCATCTGCTCTGGGGTGAAAAGCCGTTCCTTTTGAATCAGCCCGGAGCGGATAGCAAAGTCCTGTTTGGCTCCTGCATAGTTCTCCATGAAATAGTGCCCATGACATACTCCTGTGTGCCCATAGGCCCAATCCCATGTGACGAAGTGGACTCCGTGTTTGCTCTGAACTCCAGCCAGCACAGTGCCGTTGAAATCCGCCAGCACCTTGTAGCCGTCCTCCAGACCGTCGGCTTTCAAAAAGGGCGCCATCTCCATCTGCCGCATATACTCCGCTGTGGTCCTGACAATCTCATACACCTTGTCCTTGGCAGCGATCCGTTCTGGCTCGTCAATATCCTCATTGCGGTAGGCAACACCACCGCTCTCAGTTACTTCACAAAGCGGCGAACCGTCAAGCAGGATACACAGCCTGTCAGTGTGAACTTCGTCCAACTGGAAACCCTCCTTGGCAAGGACGATTGCTGCTTCTCTGAGGTAACAGACCTTTTCTTCTGCGCTGATGCTCATATAGCTCCTCCCATGCATAAAAAATAAGGCCGGAGCGATCATGCTCCGACCTACAAATGCAGGCGCTGCGACCAGCGCCCTTTTTGAAATGAAAAAGGGCGCCGCTTTCTTAGTCCGTCAGGACCAACAAAACGACGCCCAAATCTTTATGATTCTTTTTTGAGAAAAATACCGCTGCCAGCCGGAAAAACGCCGCTGAAAAAGGGCGCTGGCTGAACGCATCTGCCCGAAAAGGGAAAATGCCCGGTTCGAATCGGGGCAGACGCCCTGAAACAGCGATTTGCATCTATGGTTTGAGAGAATAAATCCGGGCTTGAAAAAGCCCGGAAACGGTTGATGCGCCTGACTTTTCGCCAGACGCATCTATACCGTTTCGTTAATATGGTCCGAGTGTTGAGATTCGAACTCAAGGCCTCTTGAACCCCATTCAAGCGCGATACCAAACTTCGCCACACCCGGATAGCTGGCTGAATCACTCACGTCAGCTTGATTAATATACCACATTCATCCGGGGATTGCAAGCATTTTTTTGAAATTTTTTGGATTTTTTTCTGCCGGGGCTTTAATACCCGAACCGCTTGCGCCCCACCACCAGGAAAATCGCCGTGGTGATCACGGCCATGACCTCTGCCGCCACGATGGAAAGCCAGATGCCGTCCAGCTTCCACAGAAGCGGGAAGGTCAGCACCGCTCCCACCTGGAACACCAGCGTCCGCAGAAAGGCGATGATGGCGGAGGTCAGCCCGTCGTTCAGGGCCGTGAAGAAGGACGAGCCATAGATGGCGAAGCCCGAGAACAGGAACGAGAAGGAGAAGATGCCGAAGGCGTGGGACGTCATGTCGAACAGGCCCGGGTCATAGCCCACATAGAGCCGGGACAGGGGAGCGGCCAGCACCTGGCCCGCCGCGAACATACACACGGCGCACACGGCCAGCAGGCCCAGGCTGCGCCGCAGCAGGCCCCGCAGCTCCCGGCGGTTCTCCGCCCCCAGGTGATAGGACTCAATGGGGGCCACGCCCACGGAATAGCCCACGAAAATGGCCTGGAACACCATGCTCACATACATCAGCACGCCGTAGGCCGAGATGCCGTCCTCCCCGGCGTACTTCATCAGCTGGACGTTATACAGCATGCTCACCAGGGACATGGACACGTTGCTCATAAACTCCGAGGAGCCGTTGGAGCAGGTCTTTCCCAGGGCACGCAGGTCCAGGCGGCACTTTCCCAGCCGCAGCAGGCTGCTGTTGGGGCGGGCGAAGTAGACCAGCGGCACCACGCCGCCAATGCACTGGCTGATGGCCGTGGCCGCCGCCGCACCGGCCGCGCCCCAGGAAAGCACCCCCACAAACAGGGCGTCCAGCACCATGTTGGCAACCCCCGCCGCCACAGTGACAGACAGGCCCAGCCGGGGCTTTTCCGCCGTGGCAAACAGGCACTGGAACTCATATTGCAGCACATAAAAGGGCAGGGCGATGAGGTTGATGCGGCCATAGATCAGGGCCTGCTCCAGCAGCTCCCCCTCGGCTCCCATCAGCACCGCCGCCGGGCGCAGGATCAGAAAGCCCAGGGCCGCCAGCACCACGCCGCAGGCCGCCGAGGCGTACACGATCAGGGAAAAGATGTTGTTGGCCCGCTGGCGGTCCCCCTGGCCCATGGTCTTGGCGATCAGGGCGCCGCCGCCAGTGCCGAACATGAAGCCCACGCTTCCCAGGATCAGCAGCACCGGGATGATGAGATTCACCGCCGCAAAGGGGGTCTTGCCTGCGTAATTGGACACGAAGAAGCCGTCCACCACGCCGTAAATGGCGGTGAAGATTATCATGGTGATGGACGGCAGGGTAAAGCAGATCAGCTTGCGGCAGGTGAAATGATCCGAAAGCTGGATGGGTGTTTTGCTCATGATTTCTCCTTGATCTCCCGGGCCTTCTGGGCCAGGGCCTCCTGAAAGCGCCGGGTCAGCGCCAGATATTGCTCCACGTCCTCCTGGGGCCAGGCGGCGAACACCTGGTTTTCCGCCTGGATCACCCGCCGGGCGGTCCGCTGGACCAGGGCCTCCCCCTCCGGCGTCAGGCAGACGTCCTTGCCCCGGCCCGCGGACTCCAGATAGATCAGCCCGTCCCCCTCCATCCGCCGCAGGGCGGAGTTGACGGTCTGCTTGGTCATGCCGCTCCAATAGCAGATGTCCCGCAGGCGGCACCGGCCCCCGGCGTCGCACAGGGTATACAGCACCCCCATGACGCTGTCCGAAAGGCCCCAGTGCTGGGCCATTTCATGATAAACCGCGTCGGTCTCCTGCAAAAGATGGTTAAACCGGCGCATATCCCGGGATGTGTATGCCATAGGGCCGCCCTCCTTGGTCCGAAATCGTACCCGGATACTATAGTACGATTTCGGACGATTGTCAAGCAAAAACAGACCGCCGGTCCCGGGAAAGAGGGGACCGGCGGTCTGTTTTGTGGTAAAAGGAGAGAGAATAACAATGATAACAGCTTTTGGATTACGGGCTTATCTTACCGTCCCGGCGGAGAAAAGTCAATAGCTCCCCACCATCGTTTACAGAACGTTCACAGGAAACCGGCGCTCTGCTTATTGACGGCGGGGCGCAATGGTGGTAATATTTAGCCTGCTAACATTTAGGGTGCTAAATATTAAAATCTCAGGAAAGGAGCAGACTATTATGAGCAGCATGAAAAAGCCCGAGCTGATCGGCCCCCTGCTGGGGTACTGCAACCACCGGGCCTATCAGCGGATGGAGCAGAAGCTGCGGCGCTATGGGGTCACGCCCATCCAGTGCCGGTCGCTGACGTATCTGCACCGGCAGCCGGGCCCCGTGACCCAGAAACAGCTGCAGCAGCATCTGGCCGTGAAGCCCTCCACCGTCAACGGCATCGTGGACCGGCTGGTGGAAAAGGGGATGCTGACCCGGACTCCGGGGGAAAAGGACGGCCGGTGCCGCATCCTGCGGCTGACGGAGGCCGGGCAGCGGTTTTATGACGACTTTGAGTCCATCACCCGGCAGATCGAGGACCTGATCCACCGGGGCATGGACCCCCAGGAGACGGAGACCCTGCGCCGGCTTCTGCTGCGGGCGGCGGACAATCTGACATCGGAGGAGGACAACGCATGATTCGGAAATTAGCCCCCTATACCAAGGGGTATCGCGTCTGGATATTCCTGGGCGTGCTGTGTTCGGCAGGCGAGGCCGTGCTGGAGCTGCTGCTGCCCAAGGCCATGAGCCAGATCGTGGACGTGGGCATCGCCAACGGCGACAAGGCGTATATTCTGGCCACGGGCCTGAAAATGATCCTGATGGCCCTGGCGTCCCTGGTGATGGGCGTGGGCGCGGCGGGCCTGGCGGCCAAGGCCGGCATGGGCTTCGGCGCCAACGTCCGGGCCGCGGAATATGCCCAGGTGCAGAGGTTCTCCTTTGCCAACATCGAGCGGTTTTCCACCGCGTCCCTGATCACCCGGCTCACAAACGACGTCTCGTCGGTGCAGATGACCCTGATGATGGGCATGCGGATGCTGGTCCGGGCCCCGGTGATGCTGATTACCGCCCTGGTCATGGCCCTGACCATCAGCCTGCAGCTGAGCCAGGTGTTCCTGGTGGTGCTGCCGCTGCTGCTGCTTTTAGTGGCCATCGTCATCCGCTATGTGGGGCCGTTTTTCACCGCCCTGCAGAAGTCCACCGACGACCTGAACCTGGTGGTGCAGGAGAACCTCAACGCCATCCGGGTGGTGAAGTCCTTCGTCCGGGAGGACCGGGAGCAGGAGAAGTTCACCCAGCGCAGCGAGACCCTGCGCCGGACGGCGGAGCGGGCCTTCAGCTTCGTGGTGCTGTTTGTTCCCCTGGTGACCCTCATTATGGGCGGCACCATCATGTCCATCATGTGGCTGGGCGGCCGCTATGTGGTGGGGGGCACCATGCTCTCCGGCGACCTGATCGCCTTCTTCACCTACGCCTCCGAAATCCTCATGTCCCTGATGATGGTGGCCATGGTGATGATGGTGCTGACCCGGTCCATCGCCTGCGGCAAGCGCATTGTGGAGGTGCTGGAAGAGCAGCCCGAGATCACCGACTCCGCCGCCGACCCGGCCCTGACCGTGGAAAACGGCGAAGTGGACTTTGACCACGTTTATTTCAAGTATCACAAGGACAGCGACGCCTGGAACCTGGAGGATATCTGCCTGCACATTGAAAGCGGCATGACCGTGGGCATCCTGGGCGGCACCGGCAGCGCCAAGAGTACGCTGGTGAGTCTGATTCCCCGGCTGTACGAGGCCACGGAGGGCGCCGTGTCCGTAGGCGGCCACGACGTGAGGGAATATACCATGGAGGCCCTGCGCCAGGGCTGTGCCATGGTGCTGCAAAAGAACACCCTGTTCTCCGGCACCATCCGGGAAAACCTCCGCTGGGGCCGGGAGGACGCCACCGACGCTGAGATGGAGGAGGCCTGCCGCATGGCCTGCGCCGACGAGTTTATCTCCCGGATGCCCGACGGCTACGACACCCACATTGAGCAGGGGGGCGCCAACGTCTCCGGCGGTCAGAAGCAGCGTCTGTGCATTGCCCGGGCCATTCTGCGCCGGCCCCGGGTGCTGATTCTGGACGACTCCACCTCCGCCGTGGACACCGCCACCGACGCAAAGATCCGGTCCGCCCTGCGCCAGGCCCTGCCCGGGGCCACCAAGCTCATCATCGCCCAGCGCATTTCCTCCGTCATGGACGCGGACCTAATCGTGGTGCTGGACGACGGCAAAATTTCCGGTGCAGGCACCCATGACCAACTGATGGCCTCCAACCACATCTATCAGGAGGTCTATAAATCCCAGCAGGAAGGAGCGACGATTGATGGCTGAAAACAAGAAGCAGGTCCGTCCCGGCGGCCCCCACGGCCGGGGCCACGGCTATCAGCGGCCCCAGAATCTCCGGGGCACGGTGGGGAAGCTCCTGGCCTATATCGGCCGCTATAAGGCGGCGCTGATCGTGGTGGCGGTGTGCCTGGTGCTCAGCTCCGTGGGCTCCGTGGCCAGCAGCTACTTCCTCAAGCCCGCCCTGAACCACATTGTGGCCGGGGACTTCAAGGGCCTGTTCTGGATGCTGGTGGCCATGGGCGGGGTGTTCCTGGTGTCCGCCGGGTGCTCCTATGCCTATTCCCGGATCATGGTGCGCATCTCCCAGCGGACGGTGGCCACCCTGCGGCAGGACCTGTTCAACAAGCTCCAGTCCCTGCCCCTGCGGTATTTCGACACCCACCAGTCCGGCGACCTGATGAGCCGCTTCACCAACGATATGGACACCGTGTCCGACATGATCGGCAACAGCTTCGCCAGCGTGGTGTCCAACCTGCTGACCTTCGTGTGCACGGTGGTGATGCTGGTTTACCTGAACTGGGCCCTGACCCTCATCACCTTCGTGTTCCTGGGGCTGATGCTCCTGGTGGTGAAGGGCGTGGGCGGCCGCAGCCGCATCAGCTTCCAGCAGCAGCAGGCGGCCCTGGGCAGCCTCAATGGCTACATTGAGGAGATGATCGAGGGTCAGAAGGTCATCAAGGTCTTTCACCACGAGCAAAAGACCCTGGACGAGTTCTCCGCCCGCAACAGCGCCTATCGGGACGCCGCCGCCATGGCCCAGACCTACGCCGGGGCCATGATGCCCGCCATGGGCAACCTCTCCCGCATCAACTACGCCGTCACCTGCTGTGTAGGCGGCCTGCTGTCCATCTCCGGCGTGTTCGATATCGGCTCCCTGGGCGCGTATCTGCTGTATGTCAAGCAGGTGTCCCAGCCGGTGGGCCAGATCAGCCAGCAGGTGAATACCCTTCTGGCGGCGGTGGCTGGCGCCGAGCGGATTTTCGCCGTGATGGACGCCCACCCCGAAACCGACGACGGCACCGCCACCCTGGTCCGGGTGCTGAAGGACGGCGACACCCTGACGGAGACGGACCGCCGCACCGGCCACTGGGCCTGGAAAAAGTCCGACGGCTCCCTGACGGAGCTGCGGGGCGACGTGCGGTTTGAGCACGTGGACTTCGGCTATGACCCGGAGAAAACCGTGCTCCACGATGTGTCCCTGTTCGCAGAGCCGGGGCAGAAGATCGCCTTTGTGGGCTCCACCGGCGCGGGAAAGACCACCATCACCAATCTCATCAACCGGTTTTACGACATTCAGTCCGGCGTCATCACCTATGACGGCATCGACGTCCGGGACATCCGGAAGGACTCCCTGCGCCGCTCTCTGGGCATTGTTTTGCAGGATACCCACCTGTTCACCGGAACCGTGGCCGACAACATCCGCTACGGGAAGCTGGACGCCACCGATGAGGAGGTCCGGGCGGCGGCCAGGCTGGCCAATGCCGACACCTTCATCCGCCACCTGCCCCAGGGGTACGACACCGTCATCACCGGCGACGGCGGCAGCCTCAGCCAGGGGGAGCGCCAGCTGCTGGCCATTGCCCGGGCCGCCGTGTCGGATCCCCCGGTGCTGATCCTGGACGAGGCCACCTCCTCCATCGACACCCGCACCGAAAAGCTCATCGAAAAGGGCATGGACTCCCTGATGGCCGGGCGCACGGTGTTCGTCATCGCCCACCGGCTCTCCACCGTCCGCAATGCCCAGGCCATTCTGGTGCTGGAGCAGGGCCGGATCATCGAGCGGGGCGACCACGCCGCCCTGATGGCCCAGAAGGGCAAGTATTACCAGCTGTGCACCGGCCAGGAGGAGCTTTCCTGACCGGAAGGCAGCAAATACGGGCAAAAACGCCGGTATCGTGCGATACCGGCGCTTTTGCTATAGGGGGGGAAGGGGGAAATCAGCGAAGTCAGGCAGACCGCCTGGCGGTCCTGCTTCGATTCAGGAGTCTCGGAGGTGACTCTGAATATAAATTCATTATACACATACAATACTGAAAAATCAACCCGAATTTTGAAAAACTTTCAAAAATTTTGTATGTCACCGCAGCACCGCGCACAGTAAGGTCAGGTATCGCGGCAGCTTATCCCGCCGGGGCCACAGCAGCTCCCAGCCCAGCTCCCCCCGGGCGGCGGCCCCCACGTCGCAGCCCAGGGACTCCAGGCTGTACCCCACCGCCTGCGGATGGCGGCAGGGCCGCCCCATGGGCCGGGTGCATTCCTCACACAGGGTGCACCCTCCGGTGGTCAGCACCGCCGCCCCGGGGTACTGCCGCCGCAGGGCCCGGTCCATCTGCCGGGCCTGCTCCGCCGTCAGCCGCCGGGTATATTCCGCCAGCTCCTCCGGGTCAAACCGCCGCTCCAGCATGGCCGGGGTGAAGTGGAACTGCATCCCCTCCAGCAGCACCGTGTCAAACCCCGCCCAGTAGTCCGCCGCCGGAACGTCATAGGGCGGGCACGTCCAGTACCGCCCATAGTCCGGGCAGGGGCGGCACCCGGCGGCGGGGTCCTTCAGGTCCACATACCGCTGCACAAAGTCCGCCGTTGATATCCGGGCCTGCCCCCGCAGGATGGTGTATTCCTCCGTTTTCATCCTATCTCCTCCGTGGTCCAGCCGCTGAAATCGTACAGCGGTCCCACCCGGGTCTCGCCGTTCATGGTGGATAGCAGCAGCATCTCGCACCCGTCGGAGAGCCCCGCCTCATCCACGCCATAGAGCAGGGTATGGAAATCCTCCGCAAAGACCCGGACGCTCTCTGCCGCCGCGCCGTGGGCCAGATGCCGGGACCGCACCAGCCGCTCTCTGCCGCCGGTCAGGCTCAGCAGCTCATAGAGCTGCTCCTCCGCCGTCCGGCCATAGCGCAGAAGCTCCCATTGCCCGCCGTTCCGGTGCAGGAACAGGGCCTCATCCCCGTTCTGTCCCACCGGGCCGGAGGACCACACCTCCGTGCCGTCATACCGCAGCACCCGGAGTCCTCTGTTCTCTGCCGTAAGGCGCTCCGCCAGTCCGTCGCCGTCCATGTCCACATAGGTTATCGCCGCCGTGCCGTCAGGCCGGGACACCCCCAGCCCCAGCAGCACAGCATACCCCGGATGGTGCGCCAGGTCCTCCGACACGGAAAAGGCTCGGGCCTTCAGCTCGTCATACCAGGTCTGCACGTCATACCCGTCATCGCCGGGATCCTCGCCCATGTCCACCAGAATATCCCGGCAGGCCATCCTCATGGCCGCCTGCATCCCATACCCGCCGTTATACCGGCACTCCAGCATGGTGAAGCAGTACCGCAGGGTGTCCGCCCCGCCGTCCAGCAGCCGCCGGTAATCCGGCAGCTGCCGCATAGCGGCCTCCACGGCCCCGGAGAAGCTGATCGCCGCCACGCTGTCGTCTCCGCTGACGCTGAGCAGCAGACGATCCAGCTCCAGCACCCGCTCCGGCTCCAGCGGCACCGGCCGCAGCCGCAGCATCTCGAAAACTTCCCCGTCAGCCTGGTGATATTGCAGCAAATACAGCTGATCGTCCAGCCGCAGCAGCTGACAGCCGTCCTCCAGCTGGAACAGCCACCGCTCCTGGTACCCGCTGATGTCCGGGCTAACCCCCTCCGGGAACCGGCTGTCCCACTCCTCCAGGCTGACGCTCTGACCGCCCTGGATGGGATACTGACTGTACTTCTCCGGGTCCAGTGCGGTGGTCAGCTGCCCGCTGGCGTTCTCCTGATACCGGGCCCAGTATTTCACGGCTTCATCCCGGAATTGCAGCAGCTCCGCCGACAGGGGAGACGGGCTGGGCAGCTCCGGCGTCTGATACACGCACTCCGCCGTCAGATACGTCCCGTCCTCCGGGAATGCCAGTCCCCGCCCGACGATGCTCAGTCTCGTGGAGCCGCTTTCCGTGGGCCGCAGGGCGATCTGCCCGTCCCGGGCGTATACCAGCCAGCGCTCCTGGCCGCCCCACCGGGCCCTGGCGCACCAGATGCGGCCCACGGAGCCGGAAGCATCCCCCTCCGTCCGCATCAGGTCCGCATATGCCATGCCGCCCTGCCACGCCGCCGGGGTCCAGGAAAAGTCATCTCCCTGTATCACATCCGGCCCGTGGGCGTTCTCCTTTGTCATCATCCGGTACACTCCGGGCAGCCCCATCCGCAGGGCCAGCTCCGTCCCTGCCGGGACCACCTGCACGCCCCGGGTATACTCCAGGATGGTCTGCAGCAGCTCCTCGCTGTTCACGCCGTAGAGCTTCCCCCGGTACAGCAGCATCAGCGGATATCCGCTGTCGCCGCCGTACAGAAGCTCCCGCTTTCCGGCAGTCCGCCCCATTTGCAGGCGGAAGGGCTCCCTCCCCTGGTCAAAGATATTGTATGCGCAGTTCTCCAGCAGAGGGAAGTCCTCCTCCGTCAGCCCGTTGAGCTGCTCCGCCAGCCGGGAGGTCAGCCCCGACATTCCGGCCGGTGTCTGGGCAGAGTTCCCCTCACACAGATACGTCACGTTCAGCCCCCCAGCCGTCACCCGGCTGGCCCACCCATAGGGGGTCCGGTCCCTGGGATTGGTCAGCAGGCAGACCGCCGCCGCAGCGCACACCACCACAGCAGCCGCCGTCACCCACACGGCAGGCTTTTTATACCGCAGAGCCCGGCGGATGCGCCCCTTGACGCAGATCTCGCCGAAGGCCACCGGACACGCCGTCACCGCCCGCCGGGGTCCGGCGCAATTCAGAAGCGCCTGGGAATACGCCCGCTTGTCCGGCTCCTCCAGGTCCCGCAGCACCGCCTCGTCACAGGCGTATTCCATATCCCGGCACAGCAGGATATACGCCGCCCACAGCAGTGGGTTGAACCAGTACACCGCCAGCAGCAGAAACGCCAGGGGCTTCACCCAGTGGTCCCGGTGCCGGATGTGGGTTCGCTCATGGGCCAGCACATAGTCCCGGCTTCCCCGGTCCAGGCCGAAGGGCAGATAGATGCGGGGCCGGATAAACCCCAGCACAAAGGGAGACGGGGCTTGTTCGCTTTCCCACACGCCGTCCTCCAGCCGCACCGCCGTCCGCAGCCGCACCCGCAGCCGCACATAGCTGCCTGCCAGATACAGCGCCATGGCCGCCATGCCCACAAGCCACACCACCGCGGCGATGTGGCCCAGGCTCTGCCCCGTCCGGGCCGCCGTCTCCGCTGCCGCCGCACCGGCGGGACTGCCGACGGCGGGAAGCCCGCCGGATACCGCTGTTCCCGCCGCCGTCAGCACGTCTCCGGAGATAGGCTCCGTGGTGGGCACCAGGCTGACGCCGGCCCGGGGCAGCAGGTCCCCCGGCCACAGCAGCCGCACCGCCACAATGGCCCACAGGCCATAGTGCGCCGCCCGGGGCGCTTTTTTCAGCACCACCCGCAGCACCATCACCAGCAGCACCAGCCACCCGGCGGTAACCGCCCGGTTCAGAATGGTCAGAAAAAGCTGTTCCATGGTCAGTTCTCCTTTCCGCTGTCGTCAATAAGCTGCTGCAGCTGCCGGACCTCCTTTTCTGAAAGCCGCCGCCCCCGGGCAAAGGCCGCCACAAAGGCGGGCAGGGAGCCCTCAAAGGTCTTGTCCACCAGCTGGTCGATCTGGCTCTGCTGCACCTGCTCCTTCGTGACCAGACTGGTCACCACGGCGTTTTCATTTTTCACCACGCCCCGCTGGCTCAGCCGCCGGATCACGGTATAGGTGGTGGCCTTGGACCAGCCCAGCTGCTCCTGGCACAGATGCACCAGCTGGGTGCTGTTCACCGGCTCGTGCTCCCACAGGATCAGGCAAAACCGGTACTCACTTTCGAATATCTGGGGTACGCTCATGGCACGCGCCTCCTTTTGGGTTGAATCCGTTAAACCTTACAATAAGTTTAACAGATTCAACCTCTCCTGTCAAGGCTTTCTGCAAAAATACAGCGCCGCCCTACAGAAAAACAGGGACGCCCGAAGGCGTCCCTGTTCCGGACTCGATATGGGTAAGCTTTCCTTGGGAAAACTTACATAGCGGCGATGATCTCCACGATCTCCTGGCCAATGCGCTTCTGAGCCTCCACGGTGGCGGCGCCGATGTGAGGCGTCGGAGCGTGAAGAAAATATGCCGGCGGCATATTTTTAGCTCCGACCACAGCGGCTATGCCGCGAGGAGAAGCACTGGGCAGGAAGCAGGGGCCGGGGGACGGCGCCGCCGAGGCAGGTTACATAGCGGCGATGATCTCCACGATCTCCTGGCCAATGCGCTTCTGAGCCTCCACGGTGGCGGCGCCGATGTGAGGCGTCGGAGCGTGAAGAAAATATGCCGGCGGCATATTTTTAGCTCCGACCACAGCGGCTATGCCGCGAGGAGAAGCACTGGGCAGGAAGCAGGGGCCGGGGGACGGCGCCGCCGAGCCCGGTTACATAGCGGCAATGATCTCCACGATCTCCTGGCCGATGCGCTTCTGGGCTTCCACAGTGGCGGCGCCGATGTGGGGGGTGCAGGATACCATGGGATGGCTGTACAGAGCCACATTGCTGGCGGGCTCGTCGGCGTACACGTCCAGACCGGCGGCGCGGACCTTGCCGGACTCCAGAGCGGCCAGCAGGGCGGCCTCGTCCACGTTGGTGCCGCGGGAGGTGTTGATGACCACCACGCCATCCTTCATCTTGGCGATGTTCTCGGCAGAGATCAGAGCGCCGCCGTCCACAGCGGGAGCGTGGACAGAGATGAAGTCGGACTGGGCCAGCAGCTCATCCATCTCCACATAGGGGATGTCCAGCTGCTCGGAGATCACGGGCACCTGATAGATATCAAAGGCGATGACCTTCATGCCGATGGCCTTGGCCATCACGCCCAGGTGCTGGCCGATGCGGCCGAAGCCCACGATGCCCAGGGTCTTGCCCTGCAGCTCGATGCCCTTGCCATAGGCCTTCTTCTCCCACTTGCCCTCGCGCATGGTGTGTCCGGCGATGGACAGATACCGGGCGCAGGCAAACATATGACCCATGGCCAGCTCAGCCACGGACTGGGAGGAAGCGCGGGGGGTGTTCTTCACGGTGATGCCGTTCTCCTCGGCATACTTCACGTCGATGTTGTCCACACCCACGCCGCCGCGGATGATCATCTTCAGCTGGCCGCCCTTGGCAGCGTCAATGTGCTCCTTGCGGACCTTGGTCTTGGAGCGGACCACGGCCACGTCGAAATCCCGCAGAGCCGCGCCCAGCTGATCGGGCTCATAGAACTGCTCCACCACCTCATGGCCCTGCTCCCGCAGCTGCGCCATAGCGGTCTTGTCCATACCGTCAGTAACCAGAATACGCATCGTAATAATCTCCTTCCACAATACAGTTTGTTGTCAAATTTCGGGGGACAGGGGAGAACCCTGTCCTCCGGCTGGTGCAGATTTTGCGTCTTTTACTTGTGCTCGGCCTCGAACTTGGTCAAAAAGTCCACCAGGGCCTGTGCGCCTTCGATGGGCATGGCGTTGTACACGGAGGCCCGCAGACCGCCCACGGACTTGTGGCCCTTCAGGTTGTCGAACCCGGCCTCCTTGGAGGCGGCCACCACGGCGGCGTCCAGCTCCTTGTCGCCGGTGACGAAGGGGATGTTCATCAGGCTGCGGTCCTGGGGCACCACGGCGCCCTTGAACAGCTTGGAGGAATCCAGGAAGTCATAGATGACCTTGGCCTTGGCGATGTTGCGCTTCTCCATCTCCTCCAGGCCGCCGATGCTCAGCAGATACTTGAACACCTTGCCGCAGCAGTAGATGGCCCAGCAGTTGGGGGTGTTGTACATACTGTCGTTGTCGGCATGGGTCTTATACTTCATATAGATGGGGGTCTTGGGATCCAGGTCGTCCCGGATCAGGTCCTCCCGGATGATGACCACGGCCATACCGGCGGGGCCCACGTTCTTCTGCACACCGGCCCAGATCAGGCCGTAATCGGCCACGTTGCAGGGGCGGGACAGGAACATGGAGGACTGGTCGGACACCAGAATGTGGCCCTTGGTGTTGGGGAGCTTATTCCAGGTGGTGCCGTTGATGGTCTCGTTCTCGCAGATGTAGACATAGTCGGCATCCTCGGGGATGTCCAGATCGGAGCAGTCGGGGATATAGGAGAAGTTCTTGTCGGCGGAGGAGGCAACCACCTGCACCTCGCCATACTTCTTGGCCTCGGCAATGGCCTTCTTGGACCATGCGCCGGTCTCCACATAGCAGGCCTTGCCGTTCTTCATCAGGTTCATGGCCACCATGGCAAACTGCAGGGTGCCGCCGCCCTGGATGAACAGGACCTTGTAGTTATCGGGGATGTTCATCAGCTTGCGCAGGTCGGCCTGGGCCTCGTCGGCGATCTGCTGGAACACCTTGGAGCGGTGGCTCATTTCCATGACGCACATGCCGCTGCCCCGATAGTTCATCATCTCGTCGCGGATCTCCTCCAGAACAGGCTCCGGCATCATGGCAGGACCTGCGGAGAAATTGAAAGTACGACCGTATTTCATCTTGCTTTTCCTCCTGATTGTTGTAATAGGTGATAGCACTTGGGATCTTTTTGCTTCCATCTCATAGTATACGGCAAATGTTCTCCGGAATCAACAGGGAAAATCATAGAAAATCAGCTTCCCTGAAAAATTTTCAGCTTCTCAGAAAAAACGAGAGAAAGGGGAGAGGCGGCAGCGTCCGGTCCCGGGTTGACAGGACCGCGCGACAGTGGTATCATGACAAAGCAATCGACTTTTATTCCAGAAAGAGGTGAGCAAAGTGAGCTTAGGTGACAGTTACGGGCGAAGTATTCAATGTGCCGCTGTGTCCGGCGCTTGCTTTGCGTCGGCTCGTACAGGTAAATAAAGGCCGGATATGACAGCACATTGCCCGGCTTCACTTTCAATTAGGAACACGATGCGATTTTAATTGAAAGGCGGTAATACCATGGCAATGTTCAACGAAGACAAGAACCTCAAAAGCGGAGGCTGCGCGGATGAGATCGCGGCGCTGATAAGGGATGACCTTTCGCCGAAGATGATCCAGGAGCAGCTGGAGAACTATCATAACAGCGATATTGCCAAGTCCATGGAGCAGATGGACCGGCTTGGAAGGATGCGGCTGATCCGCTCCATTGAGCCGGACAAGCTGGCCGGTATTTTCAAGTATGTCGAGCCCCAGGAGGCGGCTGCCTTCCTGAAGGACATCGACACGGCAAGAGCTGTTTTCATTCTGGAAAAGATTGACCCGGATGCTGCGGCGGACATTCTGCGGGAACTGCCCGGCAGCGACAGGTCAGCGATGATCGGGCTGCTCAACGGAGCGCTTCGGAAAAAGATTGAGCTGCTGGTGTCGTTTGACGAGGACGAGATCGGCAGCAGAATGAGCGCCAATTTCATTTCGCTGGATTCGGAAATGACGGTGGGCCGGGCCACCCGGGCGCTTATGGACCAGGCGAAGGAAAACGATAATATCCAAATGCTCTTTGTGACGGCGGAAAACGGCTTTTTCTGCGGCACGGTGGAGCTGCGCGCTCTGCTTATTGCAGAAAAGAACGCGGCTATCGCGCCCCTTATCCAGCACAGATTCCCGTATGTCTACTGCAGCGAGCGCACGGAGGACTGTATCGAGCGGCTGAAAAGCTACTCGGAAAGCGCCATTCCCGTGCTGGATGCCTCCAACTGCATTCTCGGCGTCATCACCCTGAGGGACCTGGTGGAAGCGGTGGACGACGAGATGAGCGACGACTATGCGAAGCTGGGCGGCCTTTCCGCGGAGGAGGATCTGCACGAGCCGCTGCGGGCAAGCCTGAAAAAGCGGATGCCCTGGCTGCTGGTGCTGCTGGTGCTGGGAATGGTTGTTTCAGGCGTTGTGGGCGCATTCGAGAAGGTCGTGTCCCGGCTGACGATCATTATGGCGTTCCAGTCGCTGATCCTGGATATGGCGGGAAATGTGGGAACGCAGTCGCTGGCTGTCACCATCCGTGTGCTGATGGACAAGGAGATCACCGCCCGGAAAAAGCTGGGCCTCGTCTGCAAGGAGATGCGGGTGGGGCTGTTCAGCGGACTGATTCTGGGCAGCCTTTCCGTGCTGTTTGTGGGCGCTTACATCATGCTGGGCAAGGGATATCCCGCCCAATATGCGTTTGCGGTTTCGGTGTGCATCGGTGCGGCGCTTCTGCTGGCCATGTTTATCTCCAGCGCCGTGGGAACGCTGATTCCCATGTTTTTCAAGCGAATCGGGGTGGACCCTGCCGTGGCCTCTGGGCCGCTGATTACCACCGTGAACGATCTGGTGGCTGTGGTCACCTACTATGGGCTCAGCTGGCTTCTGCTTCTCCAGGTGCTTCATCTGGGCAGCTGAAGCAAAATGAAACAGGACGGGGGCTTTGCTTTTCGGGAGGCAGGCCCCTGTTTTTGCGGAAACAGGGAATGGCTGATATGCCGGATTGACACCAAACCGTAAAGATGCTATAAAGAGACTGTCGAAAAAAGCTGGCTATAAAAGGAAGAAGATTTTTTGGGGGAACGGGCGGAAAGGACGGCGGCAAGCGGTGGATAAGTGGAAAAAGACCATAATGCATATGGGAGCATACCCGGCGGCGCTGGGAAAATGGGTGCTGCTGGGCGGCATCATCGGTGTGGCCGGCGGCGTGATCGGCTCCCTGTTTCATATCGGCGTCAATTACGCCACGGCCATCCGGGGGGCGCACCCCTGGATCCTGTACCTGCTGCCGGTGGGGGGCCTTGCCATCGTGGGGCTGTATAAGCTCTGCCATCTGGAGGGGAAGGGCACCAACGCCATCATCGAGTCCGTGCATTTCGGCGAAAGCGTGCCCATTCTCCTGGTGCCGGTGATCTTTGTGTCCACGGTCATCACCCACCTGTGCGGCGGCAGCGCCGGCCGGGAGGGCGCGGCCCTGCAAATCGGCGGCGGCCTGGGCTACGAGGCCGGGAAGCTGCTGCACCTGGGGGAGAAGGACCTGCCCCTTGCCACCCTGTGCGGCATGAGCGGGGTGTTCTCCGCCCTGTTCGGCACCCCCCTGACCGCCACGGTGTTCGCCCTGGAGGTCATCAGCGTGGGCGTGCTGTATTACGCGGGCCTGGTGCCCTGCATCACCGCCGCCATGGCGGCCTTCGGCGTGTCCACCCTGATGGGGGTGGAGCCCACCCGGTTCGCGGTGGCCATGCCCCCTGTGACGCTGGAGACCATGGTGCCGGTGGTGGCCCTGGCCATTCTGTGCGCCGTGGTCAGCATCCTGTTCTGCAAGGGACTTCACTGGACGGAGCGCCTGCTGGACCGGGGGTTCAGAAGCCCCTGGGTCCGGGTGCTGGCAGGCTCTGTCCTGCTGATCGGCATGAGCCTTCTGACAAACGGCGACTACAACGGCGCGGGCATGGACGTGATCACCCGGGCCCTGGCGGGGGAGGCCGACGGCTGGGCATGGCTGCTGAAAATCCTGTTCACCGCCGTCACCATCGGCTGCGGCTTCAAGGGCGGCGAGGTGGTGCCGTCATTCTTCGTGGGGGCCGCCTTCGGCTGCTTCATGGGGGGGCTGCTGGGCCTGCCCGCCGGGTTCGGCGGGGCCATCGGCCTGGTGGCGGTGTTCTGCGGGGCGGTGAACTGCCCGGTGGCCTCGGTGCTGCTCAGCGTGGAGCTGTTCGGCTCTGCCGGTGCGCCGTATTTTGCCGTGGCCTGCGCCCTGAGCTATCTCCTCTCCGGCTACTGCGGCCTGTACAGCAGCCAGACCATCCTCTATTCCAAGCTCCGTGCGGAGTTCATCAACGTCCGCACCCACGAGTGACAAAAACGTAAGCTCAGACCGGGGAAATGTAAGCCCATTCGATGGCGGCGCATTTCCCCGGCCTGCTATAATAGGCCCTGTCAATAAGGAGGCATCAATATGCAGATTCTGAATGTAACGGGCCTGAAAAAGGTCTATACCACCCGCTTCGGCGGCAGCCAGGTCACGGCCCTGCGGCAGGTGGACTTCTCCGTGGAGGAGGGCGAATACGTGGCCATTATGGGCGAGTCCGGCTCCGGCAAGACCACCCTGCTGAACATCCTGGCGGCTCTGGATAAGCCCACCGCCGGCCGGGTGGAGCTGGACGGCCGGGACATGGCCGCCGTCCGGGAGTCCGACGCCGCGGCCTTCCGCCGGGACAACCTGGGCTTCGTGTTCCAGGAGTTCAACCTGCTGGACACCTTCACCCTGCGGGACAACATCTACCTGCCCCTGGTGCTGGCCGGCCGGCCCTATCGGGAGCTGAAGGCCCGGCTGGACCCCATCGCCCGCCAGCTGGGCATCCTGGAGCTGCTGGACAAGTATCCCTACGAGGTGTCCGGCGGCCAGAAGCAGCGGGCCGCCGTGGCCCGGGCGCTGATCACCCATCCCCGGCTGATCCTGGCCGACGAGCCCACCGGCGCTCTGGACAGCCGCTCCACCGACGAGCTGCTGGACCTGTTCGCCCAGATCAACCGCCAGGGGCAGACCATCCTCATGGTCACCCACTCCGTCAAGGCCGCCAGCCACGCCGGGCGGGTGCTGTTCATCAAGGACGGTCAGGTGTTCCACCAGCTGTACCGCGGCCAGTGCACCGACGAGCAGCTGTATCAGAAGATCGCGGACACCCTGACCATGCTCCAGGCAGGCGGTGACCGGGCATGAAGCTGTACCGTCATCTGGCCTGGGACGGCATCCGGAAAAACAGCCGCCTCTATGTGCCGTATCTGCTGACCGGCGTAGGCGCCGTGTCGTTTTTCTACATTCTTGTGGCCCTGTCCCGGCTGCCGGAGGGAACGCTGCCCGGCAGCGGCTCCGTGCAGGTGATCCTGAATCTGGGCAGCTTTGTGCTGTGGGTGTTTTCTCTGCTGCTGCTGTTTTACACCCATTCCTTCCTGATCCGCCGCCGGAACCGGGAGTTTGCCCTGTATAACGTCCTGGGCATGGGCAAGCGGGACATCGCCCGGATCCTCTGCTGGGAGACCCTGCTCTCCGGCGGCATCTCCCTGGCCGGGGGCCTGGCCCTGGGCATCCTGCTGAGCAAGCTGGCGGAGCTGGGCCTGCTGCGGATGGTGGGCGCGGCCACGGACATGGTGTACCGGGTGTCCGCCGGGGGCCTGCTCCTGACCCTGGGGCTTTACGCCGGCATTTTCCTGCTGATCCTGATCTCCTCCCTGGTGCGGGTGGGCCGCTCCACCGCCGTGCAGCTGATGCGCAGCCAGGCGGAGGGGGAGAAGCCGCCCCGGGCCAACTGGGCCCTGGCGGTGCTGGGCATCCTGCTGCTGGCCGGGGCCTATTACCTGGCCGTCACCATCCGGGAGCCGCTGGCGGCCCTGACCTGGTTCTTCGCCGCCGTGCTGATGGTCATTGCCGCCACCTATCTGCTGTTCATCTCCGGCTCCGTGGCCCTGTGCCGCCTGCTGCAGAAGAACCCCCGGTTTTACTATCAGAAGCGGCACTTCGTGTCCGTTTCCTCCCTGGTATACCGCATGAAGCGCAACGGCGCGGGCCTGGCCTCCATCTGCATCCTGGGCACTATGGTGCTGGTGATGCTCTCCTCCACCACCTGCCTGTATTTCGGCGCGGAGGACTCCCTGCACACCCGCTATCCCCGGGATGAAAACATCACCGCCTCCTTCCCGGACCGGGCCAGCCAGTCCGGGGACCTGACGCCTCTGCGCACCGCCGTGGCGGACGCCGTCCGCCGCAGCGGTATGTCCGCCGCCAATGTTTGGGAGTACCGCTCCGTGTCCTCGGTGATGACCCTCCGGGACGGGGTGCTCTCCCCGAATGAGGGCTTCGGCAATCCCGTGGATGTGACCCTGATCCCCCTGGCGGATTACAACGCCGCCATGGGCACGGACCTGACCCTGCCCCAGGGGCAGGTGTACGTCTGCCGCAGCCGGACCGGCTATCAGGGGACCTCCCTGACCCTTCAGAACGGCCCTACCTGGCAGGTGGCGGGCCTGCTGGATAACTTTTCTCCCTCCGGCAGCGACTCCGCCAGCGTCGTCACCCAGCTGTGGCTCATCGTTCCGGACCTCTCCGCCGCAGACGCCCTGGAGCAGGTGATGAACCGGGCCAATATGGGCGTGTCCCGCACCTGGCACTACGGTTTTGACCTGGACCGCCAGCTTCCCGACGCCGCGGACCCCGTGGCCGAGGCCATCCGCCGCATGGCCCAGGACGGCGGCCTGATGGAAAACGGCGTGCTGGGCGTGGAGTCCCTGGCGGAGAATCGCGGAGATTTCTATGGGTCCTACGGAAGCCTCTTCTTCCTGGGCATCCTCCTCAGCGTGGGCTTCTCCCTGGCGGCGGTGCTGATCATCTATTATAAGCAGATCTCCGAGGGCTACGAGGACCAGGCCCGCTTCGACATCATGCAGAAGGTGGGCATGACCCGCCGGGACATCCGCTCCAGCATCAACAGCCAGCTGCTGCTGGTATTCTTCCTGCCGCTGCTGCTGGCGGGACTGCACCTGGCCTTTGCCTTCCCCTTTGTGCACAAGCTGCTGCTTCTGTTCAACCTCTGGAACACCCGCCTGCTGGTGGGCACCACCGCCGCCAGCTTCCTGGCCTTTGCGGCGCTGTACACCCTGGTGTACCGGATCACCTCCAACGCCTATTACCACATCGTCAGCGGGGGAGGGGAGCGGTAATGCGCCGGTTTGCCTACCGGGCGGTGCTGTGGTGCGGCGGAGCGGTGACGGTGGCCCTGGCCGCTGCCGCCGCCCTGACCGTGTCCCTTACGGACCATCTGCTCCGGAAGCTGGAGCCATAAAAAATCAACCCCGGAGGCATTCTGCCTCCGGGGTTGAACGCTGTTGTAAACGCCTCGCAGAGCTTGCCGCCCGCAGGCGGCAAAGCAAGTATAATCCGTTTTTTGCGGCGGCGTGTACGTCTAAAAAAACACTTCTCAGTCTGCAAGTGTGGAATTTGTTCGCCTATGGCGAACAAAT